>Ga0209367_1000230_pt1 | contig 47184 bp, 31 predicted proteins | sample WorMetLIZISLAND2_FD_187412 | JGI IMG/M metagenome (GOLD analysis project Ga0209367, IMG submission 187412) | Marine gutless worms symbiont microbial communities from Max Planck institute for Marine Microbiology, Germany - Olavius geniculatus... ... | reverse complement strand
AACTCAAATGCATTAGCATACGCAGAACGCCAAATGTCGACTAAGGGAGAGCAACATGCGCACATATAACTTTTTTGTTAGTGAACCAAACTTTACCATTTTTTTTTGTTTAACGAAAGATGAATCGCCGTTGATAACGCCGTTTACCGCTTGTCGACATTTCTATGCGTTCCAGAGATATTTGCGGTTAAAGTCAAAAGTCTTCCTATATCGAACCAAATTTTGGACGTTTTTTTACCCTACAAAGTTTTAAAGAGACGGCGCCCCCGAAAACGTGTACCCGCGTTAACACCCCAACCTAGAAGCACGTCATGTGACAAAGTATCGTAGTCGTACTCCCACTACCACCAAAGTAATAGGCGCGGATATGCTAAATTTTAAGTCAGTTTTTGAGCCCCCTTTAACAAATGTAAGGAGGATCTCCGTTTCCGATGGGGGGTGCGCTAGTAAGACTTGGTCATTCTCTAGCGCGTGTAAAAATTTGGGGGCGCAGCATTCTCTATAGTGGCCGAAATATGGTCTTCCGAAAAAGTCGATTTGGGTAGGTATGATTCAACATCGTGATCTCCGCAATTAGTGGACCAAAGTTCACCGGATTTTTTTTCGCCGAACGCCGGAGGAATGATACGGCCAACGTTACTATTAATCACTAATAGGAAGCGGCATAAACCCTTTCAGATGAAATAAAAATCATCGACCTCGGATGACATTGAAGGTCACTGACAACCAATACGGTCGGCTATCCTAAGGACAGCTGAACTTCTTGTTAGGGAAGTTACACGTATGTGCGGTACTTTATTTACAGAAACACGAAAGACATAGGCTACATTTTGTTGAAGGTCGGAAGGGGCACGTATACTCCTTTGCCCTCCCCTGCTAGAGCGCCCATGTTCAGCTCCGGAAAAAAACTGACCCGTTATAAATCGAACGTAAAGAGATGATAAAAGATTGTATCCAATAAATGTACTACTCAGGCTTATCTATATCTGAAGTGGTATAGTCAGTCACAACGGGAAAGTAAACAAACGAAGGCGACGCCACCACAGGGAGCGCTTGCGGTCTGTTGATATCAGAGACGGCGGAGGACAGCGACAGAAGGGAATCGTTATGAGAGACTATTGATGGCACTCTGTCCACTGCAGACTCGGGCCGACACCGGCGCACGTAATGCCCGCGAGGACTCGCATTCGGTCCGACGACATTATGTGCAGAAGCGACAGCAGCAGCAGTAGCAGGCACTGTCGATACGGCAGCTGCAATGCTCAGCATTGTGTATAGGCCTAGGCCCACGGCGTATCGATATCGACGAGCAGGGCACCGTACGGCGTACACACAGTTAGCCACAGCATGCATGCGTGCGGGGGCTTTCTAGCCGAATTCTTACAGAAATAAATCCGGCCGAACCAAAAATACAACTGATATCCGCGGATTAGCCGGATTCTGTCGCAAACAAAAATTTCCGGCTAAGTTACGGCTAATTTTCGATTTTCGACCGAAATGCAGCTACAACACTAATTATCCAGCGCACATGAAAAACTCCATCGTATATGTGCATGCTGCTGTAGCCTTAGGCCTAAATTAGTCCACGAGTAAATGTTTAGTTGAGACTTCAGAAGAGTGGTCCATAATGTCACGACAGTTGAGTCGCGTTGGCGTCGCCGGTGTGAATTGAGCATGAAAAGCAGACCACACCGAACAAAGCATGGCCGAAGGTTAGCCGAATTTTCTTGCGGCGGCTAATAATTTTCGGAAATTCGGCGGCGATTATCACGGCTATCCGCATTTTTTCGGCGAATTTTCGGCGGCGGCGGCAAAAATTTCGGTGGATCCGGATATTCGGCGGCGGACAGAAAGTCCAGGCGTGCGTGTCGTGCAGAAAGACTTTGTACCGGTACAGATCCTCCGGTGGGAGACATTTCAGGAGCGGCTGTCCCATAATAGGACACCGGCCAATCGCAGTTGATCACGGCAGTCCACACTCCGCGAACAAGTGTACAACACAACCCCTCCACGTGAAATTTTAGTCGATCTTAAAATCTGTTCAACTTTGTCCAGATGTGCATCGCTATATACTGGCATAAGTTGGTGAGAATGCGTCAACACACGAACGCACGCACGGACTGACACATGGACGGACGGACGAATGGACGACAGAGCATGTGCATATTCATAAGTAGACGTTCGCAAAATTGTCACGCATTAATTTTCATATTCTGGAAGAGTTGGGAAGACGGCTGAAGTCCGGATCCACCCCTTTGACGGACAGTCTAACCAGATATTGCCTAGACCGCGCGAATAACAGCACAATGACGGACGGACAGACAGACGTATAAGAATTGAACTCATCACGCGACCAACATGAAATGTCTGCTTTCGGCATATACCCTAAAAACTCCGAAGAAAAAACCTTCGCCGTTTTTTAGTAAGTTTTTACTCTAAAAAGTGTAAATGCGTATATAAACGCATTACGTTGGAATGCTAAAAATAACGAAATCGGAACAGAAAAAAAGAAGTTTGAATAGTGACAAATCGATGCCTTAGCGTGCGTTCAGCATTTTCAGTCTGTTGGCCTTAGCACAGACAATAAATCGGCACTCTTCAAATAGGGCCTACTTTCAATTTCTCGTACCTATATTTTATGACTTAATGTATTAATTCCTTTCGCAGCTAAAACTGAACTTTGCTATTAATAATAAACGAGCCTACTGATATATCTGTTACTGGCTATGTACGTGACACTGCGACGCAAACCGACTTATAGGCTCTACGTGCCAAAAACAATGATTGACGTAGATGGAGTACACATCGTGCCCACTGCCCATCCGTCCGTCCATCCTTCTGTTTTCCCTTTTATTTATTAAGGTTATTAAATATAATATTCTAGGCGTGTATGCGCTTTTAACTCCAAAACAAACAAGAGGCCCAGCTGTCGCTAGGATAGCCGACCGTACTGGTTTTCAGTGACCTTCAAGGTCATCCAAGGTCGATGATTTTCATTATATTTAAAAGCCAATATGCGACTTCCTTTCAATGACCAATAGCAACCTAGGCCCTATTTCGCACCGTTTAGCTACAATACATCCGTGACGAACGGACGGACGGACGACAACAACCATGACAACAGTTCGACCGTTACTAAAGTACGGTCGGCTAAAAAGTGTAGAGAAAACAAAATTGGGTACGAGTTAGCAGTGTGCCAATTTTCTGACCCAAAGATTAAATGTTAGGGGCCGGCCGCATGATATGTGGGCACTGGGTCGACGTCCATGTATTTCCAGTTTGCTACTCTTCGAGACTCGTAAACTGCGCCAAGTCGTAGCAAATTAGCTGAGCTGCAAGAATGGCTTGTACAGGCTGAGTCTGGCGGCTATAGCGTTTGTATTTTTGTAACCGGTGTCTGTATACTTACAACATGAAGTCCTGTTCCCAGCTGGGATTGTTGCCTCGGACGGCGATTGTCGTTGACTTGACATTCTGCAGTTTGAGCGTCACATACGTGTGGAACTTGTCTGTATAGCGACGCATATATACACGACACATACACATAGCAACACCACTGGTTCAGGGGTATAGTTCTTCAAAGGAAACCCATCTCAAAGCTACGGAGCGCCACCTGCCATACGGAATCACTTGCCACTCAACATGAGTGAAAGCGCCCCGCCATAACCAAATTAGCCAGACAGGCCGGTATACTCGATTTACCTTCCCCAGAGCGATAAAAGGCTGAGTTGACCTTTGTGGTTGTTTATACGTAGTTAGACGATCTACCTGTCGGTAGACAGTCACCCGTCCAAGCAGAAACCACTTGACAGCGACACGACCGGAAGTGGAACCAACGACCTCGCGATCGCAAGTCCGACGCCCTAATCGTTACGACACCACAGCATAAGCCATAACACAAACTCATAGGCCTAGCAAGCTCACTCGTCTCAAAACTATAGTGGCGTAGTTTTCAGCCAAAATGTAGGCCTAAGGATTATCAGGAAAGTAGAACACTACAAAAAACTAGGAGTGCCTTTGCGCGTCGGCGTAAGAACAACTATATATTAATACAGATCTGTTCTCGAGACATTATTTTCTAGCCTTTACAAAGTGTGGTATAAACAGACATTATTGACCTCCAAACTACACCGTGGTCCATAAGAACGTGCCACTTTCATTTTTTGAATAGCTTTGTGAAACATTGGCCGATTATAATAAGTTTTGGCACGCGACATCAGGAAATAATTTAACGCAAAAAACTGTAGTTTTAGCCACCTCGCTTTAATACTGTCGCTACACTACCTTGTGAAATGCAAAAGTCGTAGTTTGGGCATTTTCAACAATGAATTCATATACTGGATATCGCACGCGTCGGCTCAGAAATGATTAACTGAAAAGCGACAAACACATTTGGCAACTATTGTATTTCAAAAAGTCACACATGTCACATCACATCCTCTTTATCACAGCATGTGCTCAAAATGTCCTCCTCTAGCGCGAATGCAAGCGGTAAACATTGACACACTCGCAAACAGCAGACCCAACAACCTGCATTTCACAAAGTAGTGTAGCGACAGTTTTGAAGTGAGGTGGCCAAAAGTGCACGGAGCTATTCAGAAAACAAAAGTGGCACGTTTTATGGACCACGGTGTACATGTAAACCTCTGATTCTTAAGTATGCTACTTTGGAAGCCAAAGTTCCAAACTTTGAACAATTATGCCGCTCATAAGTTTGTTATAGTTACAGACTTAATGACACTTGCGCCTGTAGACTATGCTATTGTAAGAACTGGCATATAACCATCATTCGGTCGCAAAATAGCGTATTTTTCACCCATTTAACGGCAAGCGTGAGTTACAATAGTGCACTCATGGCAGAGTCACATAATAATACTAAGACACAGCAATGTGTTATGCAATTTCAAAGTAGGTCGCCTAACAAATTAAGTAGTAGGTAATTAAACCTACCCGGTGGTCCGATCAGCCGTGCTTTCTTTACTACAACAACGAGAACAAACCATGCAGCAATACAGCAAATGGCATAATACACCGCGCGCTCAATAACTTAGAAAGCAGATATTAGCACCTAGGCCTACTTACACTATTGCAGTAATTTACGCTAGTGTTCTAAGTAGACCAGAATACGTCAGTTGCAAGAAGCCACATCAGACTGAGGCCTATATGAATGTATCCGTCTATCCATACATATTCGTATAAAAACCCGTTGACACAACGCAACGAAATAGTGCGGTAAAATACGAAAATGCAAAACATAAATCGTCAGTTTGAGTCTTTGTACAGCATTCTAATAAAAAACAGAGAGTCAGTGATTTCCTGGTTAAGTGTCATGAAAGCAAGTTGTAAGTACAGTTTGCTTTCTCAGGTAAGAACTGATGAAGGACGTGGGAGTCAGCTTCAGCGAAAATGTCACTGATCGCAGGAACGCTATCAGCACAGTATCCGTATATCGTTTACTTCGTCTCAAGAAAGCGTCAATCCGGGCACGATCATGCGCTGAGGTCAGACCGGACCAAGCCAAGCCAAAGAGCAGTGCATTAGGTTCGCAATTATACCGCCGCACGAAAAACATCAGCAAGTGACGTTGTTAGCAGATGGCAGTCCATGGTTGCGGAGAACTCGAATCGCATACAGCGAACACCGTCTGCACACTGAAGTTGTCGACTATTACACTTTACATCCGTCACTATTCAGCAACACACAAGGACACAAGGAAAATGTATTTCAAAATCATTATTCGTTGGAGGCTTGACCTACGCATGCATTTTACGTCTGACATTCCCTTTAGCTTTAGGTGTTATTTTCACAAAACAGTGATAAAACGTGAAAGTCAAAAATGTCTCCTGATACATAGGACGGCAATATAAGTTAGCCTATATTGCCATTTCTTGCCTTTATTTCTTAGCCACAAAACATACACCGTTACTGCTCTCGTTCATGAAGAATTGGTCTAGGCCTATACGCCTATCTATTACGTAAATCGGTATAAGAGAACAGCAGTTAAACTGATAACAGTTGGGCCTACAAGCTTACCACAGACGCACAGAAGCGACATGTTGTCTGTTCACGGGCAGTGTCACCGGTAGCTAAGCAGTGTGATCCAATCCATGGCGACGCTGAATCATGGCAGGCAACCCAACCCCTCCGGTTGTACACTGGCGTGCTATTGCATCGCAGAAACCGCTTCAAACGACGGCGCCGATATCTGCTTCGGTAGCTAAGCTTTCAGCGTTGGCAGCACCCGCCATCTTGCACGCAGCGTATGCATATGGCGTGTAGGCATCGCTGTCGCCGTGCATGCATGTCACTCACATTGCTGCTGCTACAGCGCACGACTGTCTCCCACAATCTTCGCGCCTGCATTAACGCATCCTGGCCGACTAACGATAATCACACTGGTTTGCAGAACGACGCTTCGTGAAACGACCCGACCCGACCGCGTTTCTAGTCTATATACTGACTGCTAGTTTTGTCGCAATTAAGCGGTCGGTTCTCGTGCATTGATTCATCACTGAATTGCGACGACACCGCTGCTGCATCACTGAATGCGTAGTGTCTGTCTACTCTGCTGCTGCTGCTGCTGCTGCGACGAACTGACTGGCACGCTGTGCCGATACCGACCGACAGACATGACTCATCGTAACGTTGAACTTGATTCTAGGCAAGAACACGCCGACTTCCAGGGACAATCAAGTCGACGGTTCACCATTCCCGGGATCGACTTCGTTACCGAGAGGCTGCGGTTTATTATGCGGTCGTCATAGTAAGCTGCGTTAGGCCTACGCGTCGCATGATTTTGTCCGCCCGCCCGTCCCCACGAGCGCCGGCTCGTAAATGGAAAACAAAAAAGCCTACCGTACAAAACAATAAAAAAAACGTCTTGTCCGTTAATTCAGCAGACCCGGATTAACTGCTCGTAACTGTTTGTACACTTAATATTAATCACCAATTGCTAAAGCTATCACAATCCCCAATAACAAAATTTTGTGATCGCTTTAGCAATGTATTAGAGATTAATATTAAGTGTACGAAATTTTATTCAGCTTCGTTCAGATTTGACATTTTTATTGTAGGCTTACGATATCTATAGGGGGTTACTTTTTTTCTGGACACAATAACTAGTTCGCACATAACACACTACACAGAATATTGCCAAAGAGAAATCTTCCAAGTAGTTGCTATTTATAACATTCGACCGCTCCGTCCGAATAAGCATTGCTGTATCCTATTTAAATAAATCATAAATAAAGTGCAAATAAATAAAGTGAATTGTTATCTACTTTCCGCTGAAGCCAGTGAGCAATGATGGGGGGTCTTATAAGCCTACGTAAAGGCCTAGGCCTAGGCCTACGTGATATTCTTAATGCAAAGTCGCAGTGCATTTAAACCTGTCTCAAAAGGAGACTGCGCTATGCCGCAGTAATTACATAAAAGCAGCTTAATCCCGTCACTTTTGTCGTATGAATGATTTGAAGATGCGACTGAAAGGTCAGGATTTGAACAAAAAGTCTGGGAGAGTACAGAGAAACGCGCTTGCGTGCTACTGCACGTAGGCCTACTTGTCGATCATTATTTTAATCTCAGTGTTTTTCGCAGCAATTGATGCCTCGTTATAGATTTACTCAATCAGTAATAACAATAGCTCTATATTGCTTCGTTTAAAAATATATTGCAACTGGTTTTCTGCATGCCCATGGGGGTCAGGTAACAATCGTGGTCAAGTTGCTCACACAAATAGTAACACCCGCTGCTTTCGCTTCGTCTTTCGTATTGGGTGATTGCACGATCTCAGCTTCATGGGTACCTTCGGCCCCAAAAGATAGGCGGTTACCTATGCTGGTAATAAGTGTGTTAAACGAAGGGTTGCCGACGAAAGGGGCTTCGGGAAATGACCGTGAATGGACAGAGATATAGTTATTATTGAACAGTGGATTTCGTTTGGACGAAATGGTGTTTCGTTGGTTTTCGTTGCTTCGTTTGGGCTTTTAATCATGGTACGTACCAGTCAAAGGGCTGTGATGCGGCTGGGAAGGTAACCGTAGGTCTGGCGTCGCACTGGCCATGCGTCACAGACTTAAGTGGTATATCCATCTACGGGCTCAACGGCCAACGTATGGGAGATGAGCACCCCGCTTGATGGGACACGGCCTGGTTTTTTATGGGCCATCACCCACAGTTTCACATGCACCCATTCAAGCCAATAATTTGGAACCATTTTCTTGGGCTAAATCGCCGATGTTGGCGGCTTCAAAAAAACAACAACTTTAGTTTAGGCCTATGTTAACTGCTGTGCAGTTGATCCGATATCTTATCATTCCAGCCAGAGTGCCAGACTGACTGTGAGACATGCAGCCATGATGAAAATGCACGCAACAATTGTAATATGCACATGCAGATTACGTTGTAATTGAAAATAAGAGAAAATTTATGAGAAAATAGCGCCGTTTTGTTTTCGAATTAGGAGACCGTACTTGGCAAACGGGCGGGCGGACAGACGGACGGACGGCGGACGTACAAGACCCGTTAGACGGCTGCAAATGTTTTTATTGACGAGTTACATATTCTATGAGTGAAAAGATGGCGGTGCAAAAGTTTGAGCATGTTGATGAAAGAGTTTTGCATAATTTTGCTAAACGCTTAGCGAATAACGAACCCAGAGCGCGAAAAAATGCGTTGAAGAAGTTAAAGGGCTGGATGGAAGCAAGATCTGGTAATTAATATGATAAGTTCGGTTGTCCTAAAGCTTCTGCTTTATTTCGCTGAATATCCGTAAATGCTAATTTTAATTTTACCATTAATCACTTTTTATCAGTAAGCCACCAACGTTACTGTCGCTTAAGTTTACCACCCCGAAGTTTGAAATAGCGATCTATGGTTAGGGTTGGATTATGGTTAGGGGTTCCACCTTTTATTTTCGACTGATGTTATGCCGTATGTATAGAAAACGGCAGCGACGTACACGACCGGCCGTGAAATATTTTTTTTTCACTAAAATAAAAGTAAAATAAAAATAAAAATGTATCTGCAAATTTATAATGACAGCTTTCTGAAACATGTATTCATTTCTGACTTGACATCTGAGGACACAGATAGCTACAGAAGGTCATAAAAACCACTTGACATCATGGGACTTAAAAAAGATAGCAAGATAGAAGGCATAAAAGACCACAACAATTTTCCAGGCATAAAATCAAAACTCAGCATTCCAGTAGCTTAATAAATTTAGATAAATGCTGCTAGATGATGCAAAAATGACAAAACCAGTGCGCCGCACATGCCTGGAAATGAATAAAATGTCAGATGTCGACGTCGAGACGCAGGCTACATGCCTGGACATGGAGTGCGAATGTGAGATGCTCAGTTTATGTTTCTACCGGCATTACTCATGTTGTTGATGCCTCGGTGCCTGCACATTCGTTCATGGCCACTCTTTCTCAAATTCTTCACTGGTCAAGCTTACAATCAATGAGTGGATTAAATATGATAAATATATGCAATTTTTTCTGCACTGCTGTGTGCAAAATGTGGCAACAGTGACTAAACGGCGGAAATTTCTGTGAAGTCTTGGTTCGTCATGACTGTTCATGTCTGAGTACTATTTTTCATTGGCCGTGTGCACATGCCTAATTTGGCTATACGTACGGCCGGCCATGTGTATAGTCAGTGCTGCGTTTATTTTTAGTGCTGCCCCTGTTGTCAAGCAACTGTCAGGAAAATTAGTGAAATTGGTGGCCCCAGATGTCAGATTTTAAGGCTGAAGGGCACAAAATTTGATTTTCACTGGGGCTCTGTCTCAAACTCTGCTGCTGGAAGAGCTTACAGCACACTCCGGACCCCCAGGTATATTGCTGTGGGTAAAAAGCGGATTGCGCATCTGAGGATGTCTCAACAGGTAATGCTGTAATTAAGCTGTAATTCATTAGTTTAATCGTCTCCGTTGTAATCAAAAATAATAGGAAATTTTTGAAAAAAATAGTGAGCTGTTTCAGTTTTGAGTTCATACTTGGCAAACAGGCAGATGGTCTGGTGAGTGATGGGCACCTTATGCCTAACCCTAAGCCTAATCTTAACCTTAGCTCTCGGTCTGTCGCAACATCCGCACATCCGCCAATCTGCTTTTTACCATCATCTCAGCTGTATTTATGAGGGCCTATTTCTAAGAAGAGGGAGAAGAAGTGGAGGGAGAAAAAGGGAGGGTAGGAAAAGGAGGAAAAAGGGGAAAGAAATTAGCTTTCCAGTCTTTTTGAATCTTACATTTACCTTTGTCATACGGTGTCAATGTCATCGCTCCAGTACAGCAGCACTATCCAGCATGCATAACAGCTGACGAGTGTGTGATTGATTGTAGATGCATTTGGTAATGACGAGTTTCTGAAGGTGTGGAAAGGTCTTCATTACTGTATGTGGATGGCAGACAAGCCATGTATTCAGGTTCCTTTCAGGGCATTTGTGATTCTGTTATAGGGTGTTTACATGATCCAGCAAATGTCCAGCAAACTTCCAGCATATGTATTCAAAATACACGTGAATTGCTGAACGTTTGCTGCCATATGTTATAATGGAGCTGGACGTTTGCTGGATCGGGTAAACAGCTCATTAGACTAGTGCATTCGGAAACCAGCTTTGCGAGTTGTTTATTCTAGTAATGTGACTGTTAATATATTATGGTGCAGAAGATTTGACTAGTAATTTGGATTCTAAATAGATTTGTGATGCCAGACTTGTCATCATACGCAAAACACAGTGGCATGGACTGATCAGCCACATTGTGAACACTTATACATTAAGAAGTAATGATTATTTTTTTCGGTATTTTTAATTGCTCGTCACAGCTGGGGCACTCTGGTGTTAAACTGATCTGATTGGGTGCCTGGATGGATGTCTTCAGTAGGTTATAAATAATAATAAAATTTTATAATGACCTCGTAATGATTCTTTAAATGTAGTGATGTCTCGGCCGTAAGGGATGAATTTTGAAATTTTTTTATAGGTAACTAGATAGAGTATAGTAGAAGGTTTATGTCAGGTCTAGTCTGTAGCATAGATGTAAAAAAAAATGTTCCAGGAAAAATAAAAAAAACGCTAAAAAAAGTGGCAAGAATAAAAAAACGTTGAATAAAAAATGTTGGCCATAATTTGTTCAACTTCTTGCTATATTCCTAATGCTGTAAGTGCCGTATACCTGAAATTATAGTGTAGATAGAGAGAACTTATTTAATTTCAATTCAACTATGTGGTCATAAGACCATAGCATTAAACTAACCAAATATTAAAATTAGGATATTTGGACTAACTAAGTAAACTGCATGACTATGACTTATTAATTCGTTTCTGTGGTCCCAAAAGTGCTTCACGAAGCTTTTGATGGGATTCCCAATGCATGTTTTAAAAAAGTAAACGTTCAGCAAAATAAAAAATGTTAAAGAAACGTAAAAACTTGGCAAGAATAAAAAAACGTAAAAAAAACGTTTTTTACATCTATGGTCTGTAGACTATCATAAGATAGTATTACTGTGTGTAATTGCTTTGTAGGAGGAGCTCGCTGATCGGATGTCAGAATTTGTGCATTGCTTCAAGAACTTTGAGACATCTGCATGTTTCATCAGCGCATTCTTTGCAACTGAGGCCCGTGAGTGGTCCAGAATAGACCGCTTACGAATGGACAAATTCATGATGGTGAGTGAGTTCAGGGTGACCACCGACAGTGAAAAGAGGGAAATCGGGGAAATGTCAGGGAAAATCTTGTCAGGGAAAATTGCCCCAAAACTTGGAAACCAGCTCTGCATGGCGTGGTGTAGTGGTAACGCTTTTGGTTCGATTAACGAAGTTACTGTACTCCGGGCCCGGTTAGTACTGCGATTGGTGACTGCCTGCGGGCAGGTAAACTATCTCGGTATGAAACCAGCCGCCTAGGTCAACTCAGCCTTCCATACCTACGGGGTAGGTATAATCCAAGTACTAGCCTATCTGGCTGGGATTAAGGCGAGAAGCGTTCACCTGTGTCGGGTGGCAGATAACACTGTGTGATCACATACGGCAGGTGATGCTCCGTAGCTCTGAGATGGGCGTCCCATTAAGGGCTAGATATCACTACCTTTTACCTTTTTAAAATTGTGTCAGCAGGCTTTTTAGTGTCACTCACTTAGTACTTCATGCCAATTATTTTATGCTGTTTGGTGTTTATTGCTGAATTTTGCTTGCTTATGTTTTAGTTTCTAACATTTATATCTATGTGATATGGTTAGGTTGCCCTAGTTGAGTCGTACCAGTTAAAATGATCAGAAGTGCTGCGAACTGTTAGGGAATTGTCGGGGAATTTAACAGTATCTGGAGATTAGCCGCTTTCTGAGTGACTTTTGTGATACGTATATCCATACTCGAGTTTCTTGTTTTTGTTGTTGTGTACTTTTATTCTTGTAATTTTTTCTTCATAAAGTACAAGTTGCGTTAATTTGTCATCTTTGCCTAATAAACGAAGATGTTATGTTATATGTTATGTCCTCACTTGTGCCGTTCTGCTTGTACTGTATGATTGAGGTATTCTGCTGTGTCATGTCGCGTAGTTAATTCGCAGGATGCTTCGTCAGAGCTTTGTTTTGCTTCAGCGACGTGGATGGCTTTCATCTGATGTATCTTGTCTTGCTAACATACTTCATCTAACTGTGCTTGATGGATTGAACGATCACATTCCCGATGGCATACGTTTCCACTTGAATGATATATTCATCGATGAGCTGGACCGAATTGCTAGCAACAGTCAAGTATGATGACCGTAACTTATTCTTCCGATTGATAACAGCGAGTGTGTGTTATATAGATATTTTCGGCAGTTTTCATATATTTATGATATCACATTTTGTTGCCTGAACTAGGGTTGTTAAACGAAGTTTGGATTTGCGAACTTCGAATTTCAAGTTCCAATTCGTATTCGTTTTTCAGCCCTTCGATATTCCAATCCAAGCGTCACTAATTAGACGCAGACCGTTTTGCCTGAAAGTGGAGTGCTGTTACTTCAGCGGTGCACTGTGTGACGATTTCTTTGTTCTCTGCCGGCCGTCAATTCAAGCAACACCCGCCGTGTGTTTGCTTACCTCTCCCCTCCCCTCCTCTCCTTGCAGGCACTGCGCCTCTGGCGCGTGTTGTAAACTACTGATGCAAGCTATCAAAGTGACAAATGTTGGTGGTCCAGACACAGAGCAGACATCAATCGACGGCAATAGAACGTGACATGACGTCCTGGCTGATTGCAATGTTGATAGACTGCTTCCCGCATGTGGCGTGCGTGCTGTGACCTTCATCTCGCCCCACAATGCAGACATTAAACGCAAATTGCTTAAGCTTCTCCACAAATATGTAAACAAAAGGTCAAAATTCGAATTTGGAAAAAACGAATTTAACATCCCTAGCCTGAACTTTCATTCTCGCCATTTTCGAAGAATGGCTAACTTTTTCTGTAATTTTGACTAATTTTAATGCTGTTGGCTATTTTTCGGAATTTAAGAAGTCAGGGAAAGTCGGGGAAAAATCAGAAGGTCAGGGAAAGTCAAGGAATTTTACATTCCAAAGTCAGTGAAAACTCAGATAGTCAGATAGTCAGGGAATTTAAAAGTACCAGGGTGCAAAAGTTACCAAAGATGCAGAAAAAACGCACACTGCATAGAACAGTTCAAAATTTTGCCTGCTTGCTTCGCTTGCAGATTATTTGTACCTGCACTTCTAAATTTGGTCCACCGCGGTCCATGGTTGTTTCTAGTGTAATTGCAAGCGCTTGAAAACCAACATTGGTATTTTGTGTGAACAAAATAGTCGGGGAAAACAATTCATTTTGTCTTGGAAAGTCGGGGAAAATAAATTCTGCAGAGTAGTAGGAACCATGATAGAGGTCATTCACTACTGAGGCATATTCAGTATATTTTGCATGTATTATGGACAATTCGACAGAATACATTGAATGCTTGTCCACAATTTTGGGGGGGCACACCCCAAAAAAATTTCAGGGGCCAAAAACATGCAAAATTTGGCCCGATTTCGGACGATTTTGAAGTTTGGTGGCGAATATGTCCGAAACGGATGAAGATATTCAGAATCGGATAAATATTTTATCTACCGCGATTCCTCCTGCGTTATGCGAAGCAAGTCTGGTGAAGTTTGGTCCAGTAAGCTTGGAGATCTCGATGTGAAATTGTACCCATTTAAAGTGCATTTTTCGGAAGAGCATATTTCGGCCCCTAGGGGATGCTGCACCCTCAAATTTTAACACCCGCTAGAGAATGACCAAGTCTTACTAGCACACCCCCACTGCAGAAGGGGCCCCTTTACAATTTTTTTCAAAGGGGGTCAAAAATTGGCTTAAAATGTAATAAACGAGCACTTATAACTTCGGAGTTAGGGGGTGTAGCCCGATGAAACTTTGGCACTTGATGTGTCTTTAGGTTTGGGTGTTAACGCAAGTACAACATTTTGGAGCACCGCCCCCTTAAAATTTGGGAGGGCAAAAAACGTTCAAAAATTGGTGCAATTTGCTACAGTTTTCGAGTTTGAGCGCAAATGTCTCTGGAACCGATGAAGATAGCAACAAAATATAAACAGCGTTGACGAGAACGATCTTTCCGGCGTTGAACAAAAAAAATTTGGTGAACTTCGGTCCACTACGAACAAAGTTATAAGCGCTCATGTTGACCTACCCTAAGGCGACAATGCGCGTTCGGCGTATGCCAATGCATTTGAGTTCGGGCCACGTGACTGGCGCCGGGGAAATTTTACCCCCCTCTCTCCCCAATTTACCCCCAATAGGACTTAGGGCGCTGGGTGGACTCACGTTGGGCTTTGCCCCAAATTTCAAGTTTTCATCTGCAGCCTGTAACTGTGCCACTGTGGTATATATATGAGTAATGTGTGATGTATATGAGTGATGCACTGCACAGTTTTTTGTTGTGTTGTATTTGTTGTATATGTGACAGTTGAGTGGCCAAGGAGTAGTTCAGCTTTTGGTTCCCTTCTGCCGTCTGATTGCTAAATCAGCCAAGTAAGCACATACATTGCCAATGTACACAACAGCACCTCTGTAATGTATCATAGGCTGTTGACGTGCTGTGCAGTTTTAATTTATTCATTTGTTTTTATTAATATTATTACTGTGGTATACAGCTTGCTGAGTAGCACATTACATTGAAACTATTGGTGTGAGTTGTATTTTTAAGTGAGTACGTAACATAAAAATTGCACCGCAAACTAATATTAGGAAAAGAAACTGAACCATTCTTGTCAGTTTTGTTTCAAATCAAAAAAAGTTTTTTCTGATACACCTTACACTTATCATCATCATCATTTCTGGCAAGCAGCACTAAGAGTGCGTAGTGCCGAACATAGACATCAATCTCCAGAGTGGACGGTTCTGAGCCAAGTCAACTGCGTCATCCATATTGAGGTCGCTGGATTTCAGATTTTGCTGAATGGTTTTCATCCATGTAATACCTTGCACTGGTGTGATAAAATGTTGGCTGAGTTTTCTTTTCTGAACTATATCAAGCCTAGTTTACAGCACATAAATGTGATCATTATTAGGGCTCACAGTTTTCCGTGAAAAATTTTGCCAAATTTTGCGGGCCAGTTTGCGAAATTCCTCGGCTTACTGCGGCAAAATCGTCTCAATTCGGCTGCTCACTGCGGCCTTCCATTTGTGAATAAACTGAGCTTTATCATGTTCAGAATCTTTAGTTGTTGAAGGGCCGGCTGGCATAGTGGCATTGTACTGAATTATGCTAACAATGTACAAAGAAAAGTACACAGCTTTTTCTCTTTTTAAAATTGAAATATGTCAATGTCAAGTTGTGTTGCATCTATATACGATTGTGCCATATTGCGATAGCTATTAGTAGGGCCTACAGTTTTAGGCAGTTTTGTTTGATTTTTTTCTGTGATGAATTACGTCATCAAGACAAAGGTCGTACTAATTGCCGGTCATTTCTAAACTTGTGCAAAATTTCACGGAAAAAGTGCAGTTTGGCAGCTCGGCTCGAGATTCCGTGGCTCGCAGAATACCGTGGGCCGTAATCATTACCAATACTGTGATTGTGCAGAGAGCAGGGTCCATTCAATAGTTGCCGAGTGGGACATTATGTTGAAGCTGTTAGTTGCTGAGTTGTGTTGAGTTGCTATAAGCCGCTGCACTGCACCAGTTGAGTGCATGTAAAGTGAGGTAAGTTGAGATATTATTGATATATCCAACCATTGGTCACTCATGGTTGAAGCAATACAACTCAAGAAGTATAACACCCAATCTCTGATAGTTGGCTAACTAGCTGCTTTAACACACATACGATAGCAAACACAGAAGTCTACAAAGATCTCTGGCAGTTGTTAGAAATGCTGCACCTAGAAATGATATAAAAATCATATCTGTAGTGTGTAACTGGGTAATTTTTACACCAAGTGTAAGCCTGGAAGGCTGCGAGTCTGTGGGATGCTAACAGGAGACAATAAGCAATGGTGTTAGTGCTTATGATATTTGATACGTCGGAGTAAATAGTTTAAATGCGATGGGAAGTGTTGTGTGTGCATGATGGCAGCAAGGTGCTAGTGAACTATACTGCGAAGACTGTGTTTGAATTTCTGCTGGCACGCATGTCTGGTGATGGGCTGTCGTCAGATGTCCAGGTATGCGGCTACTGCTGCTGCTGCTCTAATAGGCAGCATTATGAGATTGATGACTGGAGGATAACAGGGGAGATTATTAGAACTGCCATTATCGTTGCCTATGCACAAATTATAATGACGAGTTCTTACAGTGTTAGGTTTAGGTTGTTTCTGTGTTCCATATTAGGGTTTTCTGTAAAGGTCAAACTTACTGTTTCATCATTATGTCTATGTATGTGCATTATGCTTGGAAAGGCCGACCCCAAAATGATCTATACTGCGTTGGCTGGATGTTAAACCCTACTCACTCACACACACTCACTTGGGTTGCTGTTGAAAGCATTGGTTGATGTCTGCATTTTGAGGGAATGCAATTCTTTACTCCATATTTGTGATGATACTTTGCTATTGTGAATGACTTAACACGTGTTTAGATTGTGTAATAATGATGATGATGATGATGATGTTACTTGTAATTTGGTGGAGATGTCAATTCACTTTGTATTAGAGCTGTCAGATTAACACGCTAACTTACTCGTTAATAAAGTAACGTGCATTAAAAAAATTTAATGCATATAAATTATGTAAATATACAAAATTCTGTGAAGCATTCACAGAATTTCAGTATTCCGTTAAACTGTGGTTATTTCACGATCAAATGAATTGAAGTAATTAAGCTGTTGTTGCCGTTCCATCACCACTGTAAATAAGAATAATATTCAGACAACAGGATGCGGTTTGGTCCTTCATTTTCCAGATTTTGCAATATCCGGTCATTGTTTTTTCGTGGTCCGTCACTTTCAGGTCCTGCAAATTCAGCACCCCCAGCAGTACTAATGATGCGTTATTAACGCATTAATGCGTGCGTTAAAAAAATTAATGCTTCGACAGCTCTACTTTATATATCTATAGTCTTCATCTGACTTGATGGTTAGCAGGTTGGACTCGGTGGTCAAGAGGTTGCGAGTTTTACTCCCGGCCGTTCCGCTATCAACTGCCAACACTGGGCAAGTTACTCAGATGCACGCATCCATCATCAAGCAGTATAATTTGATGCCAGCCTAAATGTCGGGAAGATAATGACAGTATATGGGAGCGGTGAGGCCCTTGGCCCATATAACTGAGCTATGTTTGCTGCTCACTGCTCAGGGCGATGCAGATCTAGATGAACACAAACCCTTGGGTCGCAGAGCTGTGAGAGGATGATGCTGACTGACTGTGCTATACCTTACCCTTTCTTTTTCAGTCAGTAACTAATTTTCTATAGCACCGTTACTTCATCTCAGGTCGTAACACTGAACGAGCTGGTATGATTGTGACTGAACTGCTGTTGTTCAGTGCTCGGTTTCCTGTTGAATTAAAAAAACAAACTCATATGTGTATATGACATTGTGTTTGGTGTAGGTGGATATTCAACAGTTGGTTCAGCAGTTCACAAGGCTGGCTGCCAAGCGTGGCTGCAAGAATCGTGCGTGTATTTATCGGCTGCTCAACCGGTCGGTCTTGGCTAATAGTCATGCAGGTGTTTATAGTATAAGTAGATTAACATGTGAAACTTTCGCTGCACAATTTCAATTTATAACATAGTGGCAACTTTTGTTATTGCACGATGACTGTCAGCAAAATAATATACAACAAAAACAATTTTTTGGCGTTATTTTTGTAACTGAATTTTGCGAAACTACATGAAGCTTGTGAATCAATATGTGCTGTATAAATCGTGAAAATTTGGTGTATAAATGTTGGTGCGGTAGACAGATATTGCGGGTTTTCCTGTTGGGACATTTTGTTCTGGCTCACCTTGTAGTAGTAGCAGGAGCCGAATATTTTTATAAGGTGTCCAAAAGACAAGAGTCACTAAGTGTCGATCAATAGATATTAGTACTTAAAGTATAAAATGCAGTGTACACCATTTCATGATGGACAGAGCTTTGCTACTAGTTACTGCTGATTGGTAACTGATTGTAGCAAGCTGTGTGTTTAAGATTTAAAAGCCAAGTTGCACGAAAGAGCGATAATGGCTAACTTTGTGTAGAATGTAATGCTAATTAATAATACGCTGATCATTTGAAATAAAAACATCACTTTTCATAAATTTCAATAAAGATAATGTTGTGCGAATGAAATGATGACATCACCTACCATGCTTTGTTTATAGCGTATTGCAGCATGCAAGAAAGTTTCGCGCCATGACCTGGCCATAGCGTCAATGCAGCGCGCGTTCAGAGAGGGGAACTTTCTTGCATTCAGGAAGCAAAAGTCAGAATCTGTCGGCGATTGGTGCAACAGAAAGGACATACTGTCGGCTTACTTCCCACATGACAGCGTCATCTTGAAATGCAAGCAGTCTTTTCGCCCAGTACTACGCTCTGTCAACACTGCTAGCATTAAAATTCTGTCGAACGCTACATTGACGCTAATAGTTGTTTCTGACGTCACAGTTTTGTCACATTTAAACTTTATTTTTACAATATAAAGATAACACTGGCAACAGGAAGATTAATAAATATTGACAAATTAACATTAGATTAAGCCAATTAGCACTTTATAACAGTTACGTAAACTGATGCGACTTGGCCTTTAAAAGGATGTTATCGACATTGCAGGTTACGTGATGATAAGAAGCTAGTGAATGATTGTCAGATGAAAGTCAACGGCTCAGTAGTCGATGCCGATGCTGATACAGATGCAGCTGTTAGACTGGCGGTAGAGAACGGCATCCAGTCCTTGGCTGCTGCTGCCAGTGATTGCTCAAAACAGCGGAAACAGAAACGGCGAGTAGCACAGATGAATGGAAGCACTGATGATGCGGACGATGTGGAAAAAATTAGCTGCATTTCAGCAAACGACGAAGAAGAAACCGTTCGAAGGAAAAAACAGAAGAAATTGGCACTGATGGAGCAGTCGGGTAATGTCATGTTGAAAAGTGAGGGACGGTCCGAGGCATTTGCTGCTGATGCCGGCGGTGACACTAAGCCAGTAGTGTCAGAGGATGAGGTTGAAATATGGATTCCAAACAAAAAGTATAAGGGACCTCTCAGGGATCAGTATGCGGCATTGGCAGCGGAAGGCAGTGGGAAAGTCAAGTGTCCTTTGGCCAAGATGGATCGTAGCACACCATTTATGACGTTCATTTCGGTAGATCAAACACCGACGGCGTTAGTGCGTAGACGGAACAAGTTGTCACAGTCGGAGCCGAAACGACTGCACAAATCTGTAAGTTTTGTGTTCATTTTCACTCGTTGTTTGACTTACGTTGCTTCTTTGTTGATGTCTGATGTACTGGAACCGATTTTCATTGGGATAAATATAGTCGCTTAATTTTGACGTGCGACAGCAGCTACTGCACGGGATTGGTGAGCTTACAGATTTTGTTCGCAGTGGGCCTTCAAACGTGCACCGCTGTCGCATGTTCCCCTTTGCTTTAGCTAGACTTTCTTGTTTTTATAGTTTGCCAAGAAGTTCTTGTTGTCATTCTTAAACTAGTACTGGTAACAATTCTTTGCTGCTTTGGACCACAAACCTATGAGAGGTGGCTGCGACACAGCACTTACATTTTCTGTGCACTTGATTTAGTTCTGACTAAAACTGCATTGCTGTTGGCACAATTTTTCATTTAACCATTACTTTTGTTGATGTTTTAAACGTTTTTATGCCTCCTCCAACGTAGTGGCCAGAGGCGTTATGTTTCCAGAGTGTTCCTGCATGCCTGCGTGCATCCCAAAGATTGTTAGGAAGATATGTCGGGTATTTGTTGACGGAATTCGACCAAACTTTCACCACTAATGGACTTTGGGGCAAAGATGAATGCATCAAATTTTGGGATCAAAAGGTCAAGGGTCAAGGTCATGGTGGGGTCAAATATCCCCCCAGTGCACTTCTTGGCCTTGTTGTTGTCACATGTTGGAGGAGGCATAATAGTCGACCGAGTCGTAACCACCATGTAGTTGCTGTTATTTTTTATTATCTGATCATGTTGTTACAGTCTAAAGTGCTTGCATCAACATCCCCAAGATCTGCTGGGCGACAGAAGAAAGTGAAATTTGCGATGAATCTCAATAAATCACAAGGTCGGTTTAATGCTGGCATTTACTGGTGGTTCATCTGTTGTATTTAATAGCATTGCCGTTATTTATGAAGTGTGTTCGCTAATGTTTGTTTTCCTGTGGGCTTTATATAGGCCATGTTCTCATGTGTGATAAACGCATTATCAATCAGTCAGTCAGTAAATTTGAAAGAAAAACAGTTCTCAGAGGCACAAGGAAACCATGCCCCTCTGAAAAAGCCCTTTTGCCATTTTGGTTGCATTGCTGTGTAGTTTTTATGCACGAAAGCAGGTACTGCGATAGCATGTCTTAGCTGTCGCAATTCAGTCCATCTGTCTGTCTGTATGTCCGTCCATCACACGGGTGGATCAGTCTAAAAGGGTGCAAATTAGGATCACCAAATCTTCACCATTGGCTGCCTGGATGACTCAGCTTTCAGGATTCGTAAAGCTTTTCCATAAATTTGAAAGGGGTCATCGTGACCGAGGGCGATAAATGAGAGGGCCCATAGGGGGTAGGAAAAATTTGCGATTTTCAGCCAATAAGTCGCTGTATCTCAGACATGGTGCAAGATATGGTCTAGGTTACTATTAAGCACTAATAGGAAGTCGTACATGGGCTTGCGATTGGCACCAAGACTCCGAGAGCAATAACCTTAGATGACCTTGAACACCAAAATACAGGCTTTTGTGGATTTTTTGGCGATTTTTGGCTGTGAGATACATTTTAAGAACGAATTGCACTGAAATCAGTAGAGATAAACAATTGCAAGCTGCGTATGAAAAAGCATTGAATAGAGATTTCAATGGTCCAGGTCTCGACCTTCTAGGTTCAAGGGAACCTGCGCACGATGGCGTCAAAGAGCGGTACCCCCGTAAAAGTCGTTATTTTGCTGTTGTTGGCCAGTCTTTCATGAAAATGGTTGCAGATAGGCATGGGCATGCTGCCTATCACAATAAGCACTAGTGACGAGCTTTTTAGTCGTATCAACATTGATGACTTTGAAAGACCCTGAACTTCCGAAATAAGGAATTTTATTGTTTTTTTTGTGATCTTCGGCTGCAGTGCTCACTTCAAGAGTGAATTGAGATGAAACGGCTGGAGATAGACGAAGACGATTTGCAAACAGGAACTGCTGTAGACTTTCGCGCGTCTCGTGAGCATTAGCTCAAATTTCTTGTTAGTTCTTAATTGGTGTACGAGTAATTTATGGTATGGGATGGCTCAAGCATCTGTGTAAGTTCTACCGCCATGGACCATGGTGTATGACAGCAGTCACTGTTTTAATTCTGTCTTCTATGTTTCAGCATTTTTGATTGATCAGCTGAGACTCTGTGGTAAATGCCACTGCACACATTGCCGGATTTTTTTCAGTCAACATTTTCAGGGTAATCTGCTTGTGCACAAAAAAGCAGCATGTTATACAAACCAAGAATAACTGCGTCATTTAAATATCAAGCTTTCATCACAGTTTTTGCACTATGTATAGGTCATTTTGATTTTTGGTGATTTGCCTTGCATGATTATCTGCTGTCTGGGTAGATTTTGAAGATAGCCTGAACATGACGCCCCGACAGGCTTACAACCCAAGTCTGCAGCCGGACCGCACCATTCTCAAGCCGTCGCCGGACACATCTCGATTTGACACGCCCACAGCGATGAAGCAAAAGTCACTCAGAAAAAGACCACATGCAGCAGATTTTTTCTGAAGAAACTTCCTGCATGTTGCACTGCTTAGAAACTTGTGACATTTTTATTGCATTTTCTGTTATTGTGAACTACTGTGCTTAGTGTGATGTCATGATAAATTATTGCTGAAGTACAAGTCACAGTTTACGTATTATGTTACAGTATGACAGTGTGTTAAGTATTTGTTCCTATGGACAACCACCGGAATATAGTAGTACTCAATCACTTCAGTGTGCGACAAGCTTAAAGATGTGAATAATGTTGTTATATGTTTGGCATATATAGGTAACTGTAAAATGCTTAAAGACGGGCCTGTGTGCATTAATAACGTGTTAATTATGCACTTAAAAAATTAATGCTTTGACAGCTTTAATTAAAACATATAACAACGTTATTCACATCTTCAAGCTTGTCACACACTGAAGTGATTGAGTTCTGCAAAATGTCACAGAATTTTTTGTGCTGAAGGGTGCAGAGCTGATTACACACTAATCCAGGCTGCCATCTAACCATAAACATAGAGGGTCTGCTATGAACAACAGCATCTTAAAGTGATGACACACTGGCCACCGGCCAGTTTCAGGCGCCTGTTTCTGGCACCAGAAACTCGTTAGTCTGTCATACTTTTCTGGTGCTGAAACCGGCACCGGATAGAGCATGTTCAATTTCATGCCGGAAACCAGCTAAAAAGCTGAACTGTTATTGCCTGTTCTTTTGGATTTTTTCAACAACCTGAATGCTAAAACAGCAACTATAACGTCATCATTCTCAAAACTCAAAATCGGAATCCATCTTTGTTTTTTTTCTGCTTGTATTATTTGCCGGCTAATATGTCGTTGCAGCTACAAAAAACACCTAAAACGATCACTTTCACACACTTCTGGGGATAGCTTGACTTTTGCACCTTCCAGCAAGACAGTGCACCAGCACACACCGCTTGTGAGATGGTTATGTTTTTGGATTTCAAAACAACTGATTTCTGGCACCAGACAACCGTCTTGCTGGAAGGTGCAAAAGTCAAGCTATCCCCAGAAGTGTGTGAAAGTGATCGTTTTCGGTGTTTTTTGTGGCTGCAATGGTAAAACTTCAACAGTTTGTCATCAGTGAACCAGATGAAGTTCATCATTGACGCAGGACAGCTAGGTTGCGACAAGGCAGTTTGAACTCGCGTCATCATTACATCACGACTAGCAAAGAATACTCAACTAACAGCCACATTTTGTTGCAATATTTTGAATCAGCATTTCTTCACCTACATCTGGTAAAAAATTTGGTGTAAATTGATCACCATTTGAGCAAACTATGAAAGAAAAAAGTTTGCATTTTTTTACGAAACACTGTGTATGGAGGTGGATTGGGTGGAAAAACACTTTTGCCAAAAAAATCCTGCAGCTATTATTCCAGCATGCCAATGGCATAAAATGAGAAATTCCAATCATTCACACATTTTATTGTTTCAAGACACTACACGTTTTAAGGAATTATTACAGACATACACATAACCAACAGTTCATGCTATAAATAACTCTACGTACATATTAAGCTATTTGCAGTTTGAATGATTAGACAGAAGAGTACCAAGATAGTGAAAATAAGGCAACAAACAGTTACCAATGATAAATGAGTATAAAAACGGTCGGGTAACTGGCAAATAAATACCAACATGCAGACAGCAGTCATAGAGGTGTGAAAAACCTTATCCTTAATCAGCAACATGTCACATTTAGCAAGAGCACCAGAATATTCATTATGAATACTGAGGATATTACCCCGGTACAATACTGCCAGTACTGATGACAAAAGTTGTCACTTTAAGCATTTTCGCACAGAATGGTAACAAACATGGCAAACATACTGGTGCTAGGAATTTGTCAGTAATGCCCAGTTTAAATCACACAAAACAACGATTTTGGTTAACCTATTTTGAAACGGTGTCAAAGGATGATGCTAATATATTATAACAACTGTGTCAGAACAGCATCAGTTCTGACAGTGAAACTTGTATCTAATCCAACAATTGTTTCATCATGCAACAAAACTACATATTTACACAAGAAAAAGTTCTAATTAATTTACCGACAAAGTAACAGCCAATTGTTTTGATTACTAAGATCTAACTGTCAGACACTGACATGTAAAAATCAGTTAATTCCCAGTGACATGGTATTCTGCACTGGAAGCAGACATCTGTAAAGATGACAAATGGTAAAACTTTTCAGGACTTGTACTTTCATTTCACAATTCGAGGAGCTGGCACAAGAGCAGGCAAGATGTTGCCGATGAAATACGAAAACCTGCTCATAGGGCAGAATACAACAATACTTTCATTCAAACCGAGCTGATAAATGCACAATTTAAAACTCGATGTCACTACAGTTAGTCTAAACAACTAATTTCAAGTAAGTCGGCATGATGGGAATGGGATGTATGGTTCAAGCTCAAACTTTTAGTATGGTCATGCTTTCAATAGTATATTGCTAATTAGCTAGCAGGCAGTAACAGTGAAGGTAAGGAAATAGGGTGCTTTCTTAACGTCAAAAGTTCATATCCAGCAGTTATAAGCCGATTTCAAGCATTGGTGCACTTTTACTCCAACTAAGTACATGTAGGACATTCAGTTTCCATTCTTCGCATCTTGCACAGGCAAATTCCGGAAAGCTGAAGTAACTTTTCTAACAGTAGTTATGCAACTAATGAAAAGTATTCAGTGCACTTGACTGCAGTGATAGAGACTAACTGTTTCCGAAACCACGATTCTACACCACCCTGTGTTTACATCAGACCTGTGTACGGGCCAGGACTCAATTATTTAACCTGGCCTTATACATTTCAACCCAGCTGACTGAGTATATTTTACCAGCTAGCCTAACTTTACCATTACCATTTTTCAAAATCGGGAATACCACAACTGAACATTAGCTTAGATGTACGTTTTTTTAACCTTAATTCGTATTTACACGTTTCATTCATTTATAGGCTTATGGAACACAGCAAATTATATCAAAATGAAGGCCATTCACTCAGTTAAAATGCATCTTCTGGGCAAACTTTAGTATCTGAAAATATCGACCAGAGTTTACGCAGCATTGGATTTCTTGTTCCAGCAGGCACCCGGCCCCATCTGTGCACCAGTCTGATGTACACAATGTTTCCACATGATCTGAGGCATTCTCAGCCAAACAGGGGCAACCAAAACAGAGTGCTCACACCGGCCAGAGAATGTGGGACAGTAGATGACATTCTTGGGCCTGTGGGGGCCTGTTTGTGACATGCTGATTTGCAACATTTAAAAGTTCACTTGGTGCAGCATATACAGCTTCTGAATTCCAAAAGCCACGTTACAAATCAGGCAATAGCAGCACAAATGCATGCAAAATTCATGGTAAATTTATCAGGGTTCTTACAGGTCAGGGAAAACTGGAAAAAGTTGGGGAATTTGTGTGGTCATGGAAAAATATTATTTTTGAAAAGTCAGGGAAAATGATCTTGGATCATGAAGACTGCAGATATCTGTGATTTTTTTTGTGTCTCTAAATATTAAAAAGCAGGCAAATCTGCGACTTCCATTAAACATCCAAAAGCTAGAAGTGTTTCAGCTTCAGGGGGTGGGTCTTTGCCCCCTGGCCCCAGACCAGGACCTCTGTTGTTTGCATATTGCTCCATTAATATGGTTTCATTACCTTATGATGTAGCGTACCATTTCTGATACCTGTGCGATAGGGTTATTGTTTCGATAAGGTCAGGGAAATTGTTATTCTGTGACTGGAAGTCAGGGAAGTTGAGGAATTTTGCTATAGAAGACCTGTAGGAACTCTGATTTATGCGAGGGTCCTTTTACCAAACAGGGCCCAACCATGTTTAAATCTGTCCTTGCACAACAAATCAGTACAACAAGAAACATGTGTGACAGCTATTTCACAAGTTCTGGTCTGCTATTCCTTGTCAATTCATTTATTCTTAAGTTAACACAGATAAACTAACAGTGTCTTACAAGCAACAAAACAATGCAAAAGACATCTGTTAACCATGCGACACTATACACAAACTAACGATACAAAGTATTAATAATAACAACATGCCTACTTTTAAAGTTTCTTTAAGAATAAAACAATCAACTATCTCTATTATTACCCGCAAATGCCATGACTCGTAACATATTGTATCAGTATGCAAAATGACAATAATTTTGCTGATAAACCTGCTTTACCTAACTCGGCAGAAAACTATAATTCAACACACAAAATTTGGTAACTTTTCTGGTTAATCAAGTAAGAAAAAAGGGAACAGATCTTTTTACAGAATACAGTGGAAATCAACAACACACAGAACGTACATTTTAGTCACAAAATTTGGAGAAAATTCAACTATTCAACTTGTGTCATGTAACAACATTATGTCACGAGCAATGATACGAATCATGCGCCAACCATCCAAGCAATACATCCTATCTACCTACATGCATCAAACAAGTTAACAATAAACAATCTGCACAAATCTACATCTGTACAATGCACACCTAGCGGATCATCCCACACGTGCACCAGGTGGCTAAAAATAAATTCCCTCCAAAGTGTTCAAGAATTGTTCAGCGAATGACTGAGTAAGGTTTAACGTCCCGCCCAACACAGTATAAGTCATTTCAGGGATAGCCTTTCCAGACAATGCACACATAATGAAAAAAAATGTAACCTTTACAGGAAAAAACAGATAAGAAACACACGAGACACAAAATATCAATCGTAACCTAAAACTGTAATAACTGACCATTATGAATGTGCATATATAACAGTAATGGTAGTTCTAATAATGTTCGCTGCTATCCTCCAGAATGACTGTCTGGAGGATAACAGGGAACATTATTAGAACTACCATTACTGTTATATATGCACATTCATAATGGTCAGTTCTTATTGTAAACAGACAATTAAGTACATAAAGGTGAAAGATATTGCCTGAGGAGCAAAGACCCGTAAGGTTAAAACTGACTTCTCAACCATCAACCAAATTCCGATCAAAATTACAACACTGTAGAGTGGGTGAATATTTGCACACCAAAATCACACTCGATACCATCATTTATGAGACGTGTCTTTCAGGCAATCAACCACACTGGTACTGTCTGCAACTACTGACCATCATAAATAGGCCTACACAAGAAAATCTAACCCTGAGAAAACTAGATGGTACAAGTCAAGAAAATCCATGTACACACAATGCACAAAAATCCATCTCTATAACTAAAACAACCAGCAGGTTAACATCATCGGTAAGAACTACTATGACTTCTGTACAACTGCAGTAAACAACACAGGACAGCACAGACGACATGTACAGGGTGGGCCACATTTTGTTGCAATATGTCGCCAATAAAAAATGTGTCACTTTACTTTTGTCCATATCTTCACCAATTATTGACCGATTTTCAAAATTCTTTCACCGGCACACTCTGCAGACAATTTGCAATAATGTGATTACTATGCATCCCACCACACTGTAAATGCGTCTCTACACTACCTTGTGAAATATAAACAAAATGTGCATATATAGCAATGATAACAAACATTTTGATAAAATTGAAAAAAAACATTTCAAAGCAACATTGCGGTGAATGACTTGTATGACACTAAACTGTGTGGGTCTAACACAGTCTAGTGTCATACGGATCATTTACCACAATGTTTGTTTGAAGTGTTTTTTTCATTCACCTGAATGTTTGATATTATCATTAGTTTTTCTTACATTTATATTTCACAAGGTAGTGTAGAGACGCATTTATGGTGTGGTGGGATATATAACAATCAAATTAATGCAAATTGTCCACAGAGTGTGCCGGTGAAAGAATTTTGAAAAAATGTCAATAATTGGTGAAGATATGGACAAAAAGTAAAGTGCCACGTTTTTTTCACTGGCCCACGGTGTATAATGGCTTTCTCAATAATCCTCCAAACTGCTCAGATGTTATCTACGAGAGAGTGAACAAAAAGCATGGGGCTAGGTGTGGATATTTTTGTTCAAAGCTTTTGCCAGCATCAACCACATGAACCACAAATACTAACAATCAGAAATCATACAGAGATGGGAACTTTGTACATGACACGAGCTTATTGCATGTAAGAAACAGTATGCAAATTAACGAATACTCTAACCCGACAAAGTAATGCAGATTCTTAGTTCCAAATAAGATGAGGTGACAATGAGTACCAGTATAAGTAGTCCCGACATTCAAACATATAAATATATAAATATCTTGTAAATATGCAGTAATAATTATGCATCAACTAAATAAGCGTAAAATATGACAAGAGACGGCCGGCGGACAATGAATCAAGCTTGCAACGGTGCACGTGCATGGTTTAGTTACAACTCTAGCTGTACTGGCAGAAAATCCTTGCCACTCGCCAGTTTCAATAAAAAATACAACACATCAGTCGATGTAACTTTGCCGCACAATGGCTAACAACTTGCGTCCTGATAGCTAGCAAATATAATAGCGATTATTAGCAAGTGAGTGTGTGAGTGAGTAGGGTTTAACATCCCACCCGACACAGTATAGGTCATTTTGGGGAAGGCCTTTCCAGGCAGAATGCACACGAACACATAATAATGGAACAGTAAGTTTAACCTTTACAGAAACACAAGATACAAAAAACAAACTAAACCTAAAATTGTAAGAACTCCATTATACGCGTGCATATGTAATTAACATAATGGTAGTTCTGATAATCTTCCCTGTTATCTTCCAGACAGACATCAGTGTGATAATGCTGTCTACTGGAGGACAGGGGGCGTATATAATAGCGATACAAACACTATACAAAAACAGCAAGCACACTGCAGGCAGACTGAACACAAAGAACAAGCAAGTATAGTTAGTTACCTGAGGTAGATTTTACACAACTGAACACTCACTAGTCTGCTGCTGATATCAACTACCGGTCTACAAATACACAACTATGTACATAAGCCCAAATTCCATTATGCAACTTCTACCAAAACTTCCCGCAGGGAAAGTTGCGGACACAAACAGTGACACAAATCGTGAAATCATGAAGTTTCAGAAGTCGCGGAAATAAATCATGAAAGTCACAGACACAAACAATCTCGACATGTTGAGATGGTTGCGACAAAACTGTTTGGCGTTTTAATAGAATTTAGTCCGTTACAATGAATGGGGAAAGTCGGCGACAGCGGACTTTGTTGCGGACATAAGTCATGAAAGACAGCAACATGATCTGCATCACGGACTTTCATGATTTGTGTCTGTGACTTTGTTGCAAAGTCAACCTAATGTAATTTGGGCTATAGTGGACAGAACGAATGACATCACGGTAACTGGTACCAGTCGGCGAAACAAAACAAGGCTAATTTCATTACAAATTACATCATTTCTATGCAGTGTTGATGATGGTAACACATGCCATGACTGGATGAAGCCGCGAACACCAGTAACTGCAAAATGAAGTCACGACTATTTACTAAAGGGGTGATGACAAAGTAAACAGCCTGACACGATTAACCACAACAAACCGGACCACATTTTGTTATATCTGAACAAAATCTCCTGCAACTGGCACGTACCTGATGCAGCATCTCTGCAAAGCACAGTCTAAAAATTGTCGTTCTTTGTTTTCTAACCGGCAATCTGCCTTGCACGCAATGTTCCCATAATAATCAGTAACTTTTTGTGATCTGAAGTACTCCTAGCATCCATCAAAAAGTCCACAAGTTTTAAATACAGCGATCTCTCATCAAATCTGCCATAGTGAGCAGCCATTTGTTGATGGAATGCCTAGGAAGATGGTTTGTCACCGATGGAATTAGCATCCTGGACTAATGCTGCAACAAATTCATATCAGTTGCAAGAGACTGCTAAAAGTGACAGAATATGGAGTTCATCGATTGTGTTATAATAGCATCAGGCTATGAGCTTTGGAGCACCCGTTGGACTACATGATAATATTATGCTGATGAAAAAAAGCAAATGACTCCAACTCTTACAGAAACTTAGCTAAAGTTGGTTTGCTAATCTACAACACGTCGAAGAAAATGGACAAATGACACTAACAGTAGCACCTGCTGGTTTCAGTTCAAGCTTCCTGAAAAAATACTACAGCTATGGTAGAAACTAACCCTATGGTGGCTATCAAACACAAATACAGACACGCCCAGCAGCAAATACGACCACAACTCAAACTAACAACATAAAAATATGCACCCCGAAATAAGCTACGGCTCCACTCTAGAGACACACTTTGACCACATGCACTCGGCACATCACACAGCCAACAATGCACGATCCCGCACACACATACGTTAACCCGCACCACTACTTCGTTAGCAAAATGCAGTAAACAATCCAAATTAGCATGATTTAACAGCTAATAAAACAAGCTAACGATCAACCGACAAGAGGCACATAGAACTGCTGTTGCGAAATACAGGAAGGTCAGCAAATCTCGCTAGAACAATGAGGTAATAAAGAGCTAGATAATGGAAAACATACAACAGACCAGCAACATGTTTTACAGAGGATTGGAAAATCTGACTTGTACAAATAACACTGGTTTGCAGTTTGTGATATAGGAAGAAGTCAGCTGCATAGAACATATGTTAACACCAAGCAGGTATCATGATACACGATACAGTCTGACCAAATAACGTAACAACGCTAACAACCATGTGCTTGATAGTCCACACTAAACACAAGAAAACACTACAGAATTACACACTAGCGCTCAGTTAAACACGTGTCACATCAGTTACAGCATACGGAAAACCCACATGTCAAACAGAAATGTTTTCGTAGTAACGAACAGTATTCTGATAGATCATCACGGTGCACAAGTTCAATTCACCAAAAGCAAACCAGAACAGAAACGAGGAACCTTTTCATACAATTTACAGTACAGCAGCGAAGCAGTGCCCATCATTATTCATCGCAGATACGTCAACACTACTTTTTATAGTGAGGTATTCAGAAGCCCAAGTAAACTTTAAATTCCTGAGTATTTTCAACAGTTTATGCTTGAGACACATAAGAGGTTACACACAGATGTTGCTGACAGCAAAGTGACTAAAAAAATATAGGTTTCGGTGACACTTTAAAAATCCATCAGGAACTAAACCAGTAATGCATCACAACTATTTCACTACTGAAACTAATAGAATGTTGCACCGCGAACTGCCGAGTAGCAAAATAACACAACTAAAGAAACAATTAGTAGTAAACAAACAACTCAACAACAACAAACAATTTCCTGAGAGAGAAAGAGAAAAATTGAAAACAATATCTGATTAGAAGCTGTTGGTCTTGAGCTAATCTTATACACTGTTCAGCAGCAGCAGCAGCGGCATGTATATGAATTAATGCATATAAATCACAAACAGCGCCATCTCCACATGACTAATGCAGCCCTGCAGCAGCTACAATGTGTGAATACAACTAGAAATGTCAAACAGATGCCCAGAGTTCGGACGTTTCATATCATAGATCTGGCCCGGCATTATTTTCAATCTAATCTAACAACAAGCCCAGCTGTCGCTAGGATAGCCGACCATACTGGTTGTCAGTGACCTTCAAGGTCATCCAAGGTCGATGATTTTCATGTCATTTTAAAGCCAGTATACAACTTCCTATTAGTGATCGATAGCGACCTTGGCCCTATTTTGCACTGTTTAGCCACAGTACATCCGAGACAGATGGACAGGCAGACAGACGGACGGACGAATGACAGCCATGACAACAGCTCAATCGTTACTTAAATATGGTCTCGGCTAATAAGTATTTTACATCAGGCTATTTAAGCAGAATACATTGAGTCAACCCGCTAACACCTACTACCGTACGCACCTAGCATAACTGTTTCACAGCCTAGCAGCGTTCCAATATATGGAACACGAACCACAAAGACAAAGAATATAACAGCAGCAGCAGCAGAAGCTAGATGTTTACGAATCTGACAAGAAACAATGAAACACATGATGGGTAAACAGCCCTGAGTAAAAATACATAGACAAACAACGTTGCCCTGAGCATAGATGTTTCGTATGATGACATACGTCGAACCGATTGAATTCGCTACAAAAACACAAGCTAGTCAAAGCCAAACACAAGACTACGTAGTAACGCTGGCATGGTGCTTAGATGTCAGATTAATGGCACATATTAGTAGCAGCGTCGTTAGATGTTGTAGTTCAGTTCACAACATCCGAACCAGAGTTGGTAAACGTTACGAAACTACTAGCAACGAACAAACATGAACGAACGTTATCCTGCTGTAAATACAAATAATATCACATCGCAAATTCTACATTAATCCTAGTGTTGACCGGCTTGTTTTTATCTACTAGATGTTGTCAGCACACTCAATACAGTGCTAAGATTCCGCAGACATTATCCATCATACAGAAAACTTCTGACCATCTGTACTAAGCATGATTATGCTGAAACCAACTTAACAGAGAAAAAACATTCATACTGAACAAAATTAACTCCATAAACCTGCAGAACTGCGTACCATTAGCCAAGATTAATTGAAAGCTCTTATGCAGCAATTAATTTATTGCAACAAATTATTTGCTTTCCGGAAAAAGATAATGCATAAACATTTATTTAAATGAAACCCACATCTCCAAAATCTTAAATAGTAACTCACTTGCAAATTAAATTTATTCACCACAACTACCTGTGACTGTCAAACAAGAGAAAATAAAAGTTTTTACGAGTTCAACACATCTATCTTAACATTTAAGCTGCAAAAATTCTTTCTGTGCACATCCCATGAATGCGACACTAAAGAATGCAAACTCGGCATGATTCCGCCAAGTACAACACTCACATTTCTGGACAGTAAAGGTAACAATTCAAAATCTTCAGACAGCAAATACGCTCACTAACAACATAACATTATCATTATTAACCAAGCTAAAAACTGAAGAAGACAACCTAAATAAAAGATTAGTCAAAATGATACCATAGCAGAATAATTCGACATGCAGAAAAAGCACTACTGGCCGGATGCATCCCAAAAACAAACGAATAAACAAAAACACTTCCGTACCTAGCGTACAATTTTACAATACGCTAATAATAATAATAATAATAACTACACGCGTAATTTAACAAAAGTGCACCATCATCCGTCGTTTTACCCGCTGTTAGTAGCTGCAGACAACGCTGTCACATTAGAACCATTGTTTTCCTCTTCGTCCTCCAGAGATGTCGGTATGTCGTGGATCTCGGCAAATAGCGGTGGGAGGCCAGGCAGATGACGCCAGTTCAGCCGGTACCACTCCAACTCAGCGCAGTGGGCGGCCGACAGAACACGCAGACGTGGCAGGAACGACAAAACGGTCGAGAGCAGAGCGGGCTCCTGTGGATGACTGCGACCGAGCTGAAGATCCATGGCAGCGAGCAGACGCTGGTGGACGAGCTCCACGGCAGGCACATCGGTCAAGCCGACACGATCTGACATGCACACACATCTCCACTGTTGATTTGTCCCCGTCTTCCAAGACAGGATTCTGAGATTAATGACTAGAGCCCACAATTTCCCACGGGCAGCAAAATTTCTAGACAAGCCGTGGAATTTTCCCTTTGCCGCGAAATTTTGCAGAAGTTGAAAATTCACCGACAATTAGTATGATTTTTGACTTGACGGTGTATTTTTATCACAGAAAAAAACATAGTGAAAGTTCTGCCAAAAGCTGTGGGTCCTACTAACAGCTATAGCAATATGGCATAATTGTAAATAAATGCATCGCAACTTAACTGATTGCACTTTTAAAGCAAAAAAACAGCTAATTTTCTTTGTACTTTGCTAGCATATCTCAGCACAATGTGCCATTATGCAAGCCAGCCCTTCAAAAACCAAAGTTTTTCAACAGGACAGAGCTCAGTTTACTAACAAATGGAAGGCCGCGGTGAGCCGCGGAATCTGAACGATTTTGCCCTGGTAAGCCGCAGAATTCTGCAAACTGGCCCGTGAAATTTAGCAAAATTTACCGTGGAAAACTGCAAGCCCTATTAGTTGTCTGAGAGGATAACAGAGTATAGTTATTAGAACTGCAATACATATACACAGTCATGATGGTGAGCTGAACTGAGCTCTTACAATTTTAGGTTTGGGTCATGTGTTTTGTGTTCCATATTAGGTTTTTCTGTAAAGGTTAACTTTCTGTTCTATTATTATCTGTATGTGCATTATCTGGAAAGGCCATCCCCAAAATGACCTATACCGTGTCCGGCGTGATCGGAGTCGCAATGAAAAACGGTAACGATAACGAAATTTGGTGGGCCAAAGTTCAAAAACGGCAGAGATGTGGCGATGGGGACGAAAATCGGAAAACCCCCACTTTCTCGAAACTGATGAACTTTGGTCCACATATTTTGACACCTTTGGAAAGCTCTTTGGCAGGGCTACACGACCCCAAAATTTTGTGGGCCAAAGTTCAAAAACGGCGGAGATATGGCGATGGGGCGAAAATCGGAAAAAAACCCACTTTCTCGAAACTGATGAACTTTGGTCCACTTATGGTGACATATTTGGAAAGCTGTCGGGTAGCGCTACACGACCGCAAAATTTTGTGGGCCAAAGTTAAAAAAACGGCGGAGATATGGCGATGGGGCGAAAATCGGAAAACCCCCACTTTCTCGGAACCGACGAACTTTGGTCCACTTATGGTGACACCTTTGAAAAGCCTTCGGGCAGGGCTACACGACCCCAAAATTTTGTAGGCCAAAGTTCAAAAACCGCGGAGATATGGCGATGGGGCGAAAATCGAAAAAACCCCACTTTCTCGAAACTGACGAACTTTGGTCCACTTATGGTGACACTTTTGCAGAGCCCTCGGGCAGGGCTACACGACACCAAAAACTTGTGGACCAAAGTTCAAAAACGAAGAAGATATGGCGATGGGGGCAAAAATCGGAAAACCCCCACTTTCTCGAAACTGACGAACTTTGGTCCACTTATGGTGACACTTTTGGAGAGCCCTCAGGCAGGGCTACACGACACCAAAAACTTGTGGACCAAAGTTCAAAAAGGGCCGAGATATCGCTAGGGGGGCAAAAAACAGAAAACCCCCACTTTTGAAAAAAGTCAAATTTTTCACTAAAAAAATACGTCTGACCTTAGAGAAAAACATTTGCGCTCAAAAAGACTATTTTTCGAAAAAGAAAAAATTTTGGGGGTGGGGGTGACCCCTTCAAATTTTTTTTCTAAAAATACGTTTTTTCGAACGAACAATTTTTTCGGGGTGGCAGCCCCCCTTGACTCCCAAATTTGGGGACCCCCTAATTTTTCGACTTCTCGTCGACATCTGAACATTGTGTGCAAATTTCGTCGAGATCGGCTGGCGCAAAGTCGAATTACACGTCTCCGAACTTCCTCATTGGTCATTCATTATAAAGGCCACGATGGACTTAGTCTCTGCATGCGAATTATCGCAAAATGTTAGTTTTTAGCGACGTTGAAACAAATACAGAAAACGATTGGCAGAAGCTAAGCGACTGAATTTCGGCAAAAATGTTCACTGCTGTCCACTCTAACGTCGTATACACTTTGACCCAGATTGCGCTATAAATGAGGCCGCTACGCACGCCAAATTAGCCACGCAAAATGTTAGTTTTTAGCGATTTTGATACAAATACAGAAAAGGATTGGCAGCAGCTAGGCGCCTGAAATTTGGCGGAAATGCTCATCGTCGTTCACCCTAACGTCCCGTATACTTTGACCCAGATTGCGCTATAAATGAGGCCGCTAGGCGGAGCCAAAATAGGCGTCTCACGCCAAATTCGCCCAAAAACAAAGTCCAAAAATCGTTTTTTTTCCCATATCTTCAGAACAAAAAACACTTAAAGAACAAAATTTGGCAGGCTTATAGAACATGTCAAGTGCTACCGTACAATCAAAAAAACGAGCCAATTCGTCCATTAAGTAAACAAGATATCGATTTTCAAAGAAAAATAATTTACCGCCCCCTAGCGGACGAATTTGAAATATTTAAAAGAATTTTATTTTGTAATCTTAAGGCACTCTACAAGCTCTACCGAATGCTGCAAAAAGCTCGGCAATATCTTGAAAAACGGCCGAGACATCGATGTTTAAATAAATTCCGTTTGCGCCCTCTCGCGGCCAAACCGGAAGTAGAATTCGCAAAATTTTAAAGTGCTTTTGTACCGCCCTACCGGGCGATGGAGAACGTCACCGTCGATCTTCCGATGAACTTTGGTCCACTAAATCGAATTTGGATGATGTTGAGCGAAGGTCAAAAAATTGGAAAATTTTCGGTTTTGGGGGCTGACCCCCGAACCGGAAGTGGAAATCGGGATCAAGGTGGCGACTCTTACTGCCGTGGTCAATGCCTAACGTTTGGTGAAAAAACCGCGCCAATCGGTTAGTAAATAAGCCAGATATGGCGATGGGGGCAGAAATGGGAAAAACCCCACTTTCTCGAAATTGATGAACTTTGGTCCACATATTTTAACACTTTTGGAAAGCCCTCGGCCAGCGCTACACGACACCAGAATTTTGTGGGGGGAGATATGGCGATGGGGGCGAAAAAAAGAAAAACCCCACTTTCTCGAAATAGGGGAGCGATATCAAAATTCTGTCTGCAGCGTTTTTAGACATTGTCGCCCCCTATAACTGTGCCAAATTTGGGAAGGATCGCTTCGGAAATGGCGGAGCCAAAGTTCAGAAACGGCTGAGATATGGCGTTGGGGTTAAAATCGGAAACCCCCATTTCTCAAAAGTGATGAACTTTGGTCCACATATTTTGACACTTTTGGAAAGACCTCGGGCACGGCTACAAGTCACCAAAATTTTGTGGGCCAAAGTTCAAAAACGGCGGAGATATGGCGATGGGGGCGAAAAAAAGAAAACCCCCACTTTCTCGAAATAGGGAGCGATATCAAAATTCTGTCTGCAGCGTTTTTAGACATTGTCGTCCCCTATAACTGTGCCAAATTTGGGAAGGATCGCTTCGGAAATGGCGGAGCCAAAGTTCAGAAACGGCTGAGATATGGCGTTGGGGGTTAAAATCGGAAACCCCCATTTCTCAAAAGTGATGAACTTTGGTCCACATATTTTGACACTTTTGGAAAGACCTCGGGCACGGCTACAAGTCACCAAAATTTTGTGGGCCAAAGTTCAAAAACGGCGAAGATATCGCGTGAGGAAAAATACGAAAAACCCCCACTTTTGCAAAACCCTCTGATACTTTTGAATGAAATTATGGGGAACGTTAGAGGACCCCTCCATAAACGTTCTGGCTCAATTTGGGGAAAATGCATCAGGGGAAAAAATGTTACGATTGATTCAAAAAGTTTTTTTCGTTTTTGGGGGCTGACCCCCAAACTGGGGGCGCTAGCCACAGACCAGCCTGGGGGATCTCTAGCCCCCAGGGAGATATACCGTGCGGCGAAAAGATCACGACGATATCTCGAAAAATGGCCGAGATATCGAGGTCAAAAGAAATTCTGGTTGCACCCTCTAGCGGGTGAGGATGAACCGATAGCCACAGACCGGTCCGACAGTCAGGTAGGGGGCCACGGGGGCTACGCGCCCCCGAAGTACGGAGACCGTCAGCCTTCAAACAGCCGCGCAACGGGTCCGCAAAGTTTCGCTTGAAATCCATATGAAACCGTTTGACATTTACGGGCGAGTCAGAAAAGACTAAATCGGAGTCGATTGACTAAACTCCTCCACACTACAGTTGAAAGTTTAGAGGACTGTGTAACTTTTCATGGGAAACCCGTGTCAAAGCTATGGAGCATTACCTGCCATATGCGATCACACAGTGTTACCTGCCACCCAACATGGGTGAACGCACCCCCAGTGGCTTCTATCCCTATACATGGTGGGTGCAGCTTGTGTCCAGTGAAAAATACAGGGGGGAGTTTCCATAAGATTGCAGATCAAAACTTCCCCCATTTTCACTAGGCAAACTACACCCTGAACAAAACTTTCTCCCTAGAGGGGAAAGAAGCCTAAAATAGAGGGGAAAACTTGAGTCAGAAATTGGGGAGAAACCTGAGCCCAAAACTGGGGGGGAAGTTGCACTCAATTTCATTTCCAGATTTGGGGGATAGAAGCCACTGCACACCCAGCCATTCAGCTGGACATCCCTGGTACTCGATTTACCAACCCCACAGAGATGGAAGGCTGAACTGACCATGGCGCTAGTTATATACCATTGAGATGGTTTGTCTGTCCACACCCATCCAATTACTAACCACCTGATAGCGACTCAACCAGCCAGTCAGCAAACCCTTCTCACTCAGGAGTAACACTCATTGCATTGACTACGCTGACGATGAATTGATAAAGTCAGTGTTCACCCGCACTCACAGACACAATCTGTCCACTAACTGCTGAGGCGTAAAAAAATTGTGCTTCTGCTTGCAGCCAGCAAAGAAAACTAGGGATGGGGGAGTGGCTAAATTTTGTTTTATATCATGACGTGTCATGTAATATCACCCAACAACTCACAGAAAAACATTTCAAATGCAACATTTCAGGCTAGATGTAAACGGTATTTTCAGTAACATTTTAAATACATACTGAAAGCTGTGCTGATATTTTTTGAAGAGCCAATTTAAAAATTTTAGGGATGCAGATTTTTCTAAAGACAGATGGCAACCAGAAGCACGCTGATTTTTTGTTAGGCCTAATGATAATATTATTAACTCCAGAAAGCTAAAGACAGAAGCATTAGGCAAACTGTAACTTGAAAAGACTGCCATAAACCTGCCGAATACGATTACCAGAAAAAAGAGAGAAAGATAACTTGTTGAAAAGAGCAGCACCACTGCACCAGTTTACGAGAAACCTCCTAAGTGTGTGGTAAGTGAAAGCATAGTACATACCACTGGACGTTAGCAGCAGACTGGTAACGAGGCCAATTTCCGTGTCAGTGAGAGCCAGACGACTGAAGTTCAGCGCAAAGTTGAAGCACTCGGCAACAAACTGCGACTACAACAAACCACATCCGCAAGTCAGTTAAAACCGCTGCAGTTATGTCATCAAGTCTTGACTCAAAACATATCAAAACACTAGAAGGCGCTCCTGAGAGTGCATATCTCCACCAAGTGAAGTGATTTGAACACTAGGAAAGGGAAGGGAGAAGGAAGAGCCGCTTCGCGGAGGGAGTGAAAAGTAACAGCCGGCGTTGCTGCTTGTGCTGTTGGTGCAATGACGTCACTGCTATTATGAGTCATCATGTACACACACAAACAGAACGATGGACGGAACGACCAATCTCTTAATCTCCTCCAACGTTCATTACGTTCACCTTGGCGAAGATAATAATGCCTTAAATCAACTAAAGACAAACACTCTAATGTACAGCTGTCCTTATTATCTGCAACTGGCATGCGGGACAAATCTGGCTGTACTGCGGGAGAAGTTTGTCTGTCTTGACTGTTGTCATGCCCCTCTGGTGCCTTCTGTGTTGCGCGGTCACAGATGCTCAACGTGGGCCTTAGGTACATGTGCCCCACTTTGCCCTCTACCTCCCCCCATGGGCAACCAGATGGGCAAGAGGTCGAGTTGCTGGGTAACAAGAACGGACCCAGTGGAAACTTTGCAGTTCAATCATTCGCGACTTACCATACATAAAACAGCTCGACTTGCAACTCTGCACAACACCGATTACGGTACATAAACACAACAAAAAGCCCTCCTTCTCAAGCCATAAGGTCCCCACAGGGCAGCGTTGACCCCTGTTACCTTAGCCCACTGCCACACACCGATTTACACTGCAAGACTGTAGCAAATACAGGGCTAGTGCATCTCACAGTGTGCCTGATTACATCCTAGCTTTCACTGATACTCACTGCAGCTACTCACAGTCTACGCTGAATTGACCCATGTGGTGGGTTACGTACTAAAATATTTTACCAACCTGACGACAATCCAAGAACAAACCGGGCCTATCTCTGCTGATCCGGAAATGTGTTAACTATGACACCACTACAGGCTGAATATAACTTTCCACTTAGACCCTTGTGCAGACCTGAAGATAGCAAGTACATACCGAGAAAATAACATCGAGCTCACTGCGAGGTACGATGCTGCCGTCGGTGAAGAGAAGAGTCATGTGGGCCGAGTCAAACATTCGCGCCATGCGCGTCATCCACACTTCAAAAAAGGCCGACTTGATCAGTATCAGCTGGTCATCTTGACAGAACAGCTGCTGAAACTCTGTACCAAAATCAACGTGCAGCGTCACCAAAGGCATTCAACAGAATGTGAATACGACAAAGAAATGAGAGAACGATTGAACACAAAAATGTGTAGGGTACTCCAAATAAATAGTGGTGCACTGATCCAGAATGTATCCACATACTGATCCGGCTGGATCTGGATCCAGGCCTGATATGTGAAAACTACCAGATATCCGACCGGATTCGAATCTGGTGCAAACATACAAATAAACCTATTCACTCATATATTTGTCTCTGAGATGACAGTTGACAAAACAACTACTAACAATAATACCATAATTATACTTCAAGAGCAGTGTACACAAAAGTGTACAGAGTCAAAAAAATCTGTAATGCTGTGAATAACAAATCAGAGACAAGAATGAGTAATTAAACTTGACATGCATTCTCAGTTTTTATGACAGTAACGTAATCAGCAGATGCCACACATTCTCTTGACGACTGCTAGAGTGTGAAAGCAAAAGTGAGCTCTTATTGACCTTTTATATAATTTTTGATTAGCTGTTGATAGTGCTGACACCCCAATGTGGTCAGCCACCTTGTTGTGGTGGTGGGGCTTTGTGCACGGATGACCCAAAAAATTTCCAAAATCTGGAGGGTAGGAGCCAACTAAGAGCTGACCAGACCTGACTGAGCAGATTTGCTACATGTTACCGATGCTTTTGTGCTGGTTTTGGCTTCACAGCCGACTACGGCTTCACAGCTGCTTATTTACGGCTTCATAGCCGTTACCTGTAACATTATGATTACAACTGCAGATGTGCATTGGGCCGAACTGATATGACCTCAGCGCTGGGCAGGTGTAGCAGCCTGTCCGCCCCAGAGGTAAGGTAAGTTACAGTAAGACAATGCTGAGAATAAGCAGCTGCCTTAATAAAAGACCAAGGTTTATAAAATTCTGTTATCAAAAACTGATTCAGCTACTACCTGGTATACGTTTTGCAAATTCAACAACTCTGTTAATGCTTGGAGTGACGAGCCCGGCAAAATGTTCAAACATGGAGCAGCGACAGGCCACGGTCTGATCCTCAGCACGCAGTGTTTGCACTTGCTGCAGCTGATGACTTTGTAGCTGTCACAACAGTGCTCACAGCTCAACTATCTCAAGGTCGGTACTTGCCAACACTGTTTTCATGGACTTAACAAGAACCAAAAATTTAAGCAAAATTCCATGGTTTTCAAAACAACACACTGGGCGACTTGACTTTCACTGAGCCTTTTCGCTGAGCGAAAGCTAAAGCTGAACGCTAAAGTCTGTACTTAGACCAAAGTTAATTTACTAAACTATCCGCGTTAGTCGCCATGTTTTCGCTCAGCGAAATCACTTCACTTTTTGACTTAAGTAGGTACTTAGACCGAAGTTTAGGCTCAGCGAAAGTCTAAGAACTTTCAGCAATCGTGCGACTCTGACTTGAAGTGTTCTAAACACATGGATTCGAGAGAGAGTTAGTACTTCTGCTGAGGTAAGCTTAACTAACTAATTAAAAACAAAATAATACGGCTAAAATTCAAGGACTCCATAATCAGACCAGCTAAGACCGTCCAGGACAACCATCATCATTTTCATCATCATCACAACACAGTTAAAAGCAGCTGACATTCTTCATCCTAAAATGCTAGAGAGGTTAGTGACCAATTTCCAGATACCATCTAAAACTAAACTAAACGCAGCAAACTTTAGTCACTTTGCTCAACAGATATTCACACAATCCGAGCAAAACAACAACACTGGAATCTTTACTGCAATCGGTGCAGAGTCGTACCAGTGATGCTGGTTTCTTGGCGAGTGCAGCCACCTTGTCCTCGGTCGTGTCGCAATGGACGGTGTGTGAGTGTGCCACACTGAGAATCACGTCAAACACAGCCAACTGCCGGCTCTCGTATGCAGCAATGTCTTCCTCGGTCTCAGCCGAGGACTGGGCACCCACTGTGTCAGTGGCCCCTGGGGACAGCGGCGTCGGAACTGTGCTTTCAGAATGATGCAAGGTCTCCAGTGACTCGGTGGTCGTACTCAACGGTTGATCATCAGCACTCAACGACCTCTTCGGCACTCGACCGTAGCGCACTGCTGCACACAAGATGTCAGCATCACGAACTCTCCTCAATCTCAATTAACTGCTGACAGAATCATACAATTGCCTCAACAATAGTTATATACAAGTTAGCGTGTTATTGCTTCAGCATCAAAAGTGTCTAAATTATCAGCAATGTTATTACCAAATAACGTTAACGGATTCTACATTTCAGTAAGCAAATGTTGTGCAAGGGTACCAATTATCATTCAATATACACTACAGTCTAGTATTTTCATTACTTTTCAAAACTCTCCAACTTTCTGTCTACATCAGTGTTGCTCATTATCTCACACAGTACACAGTATAGCCAAATGTGACAATTTAGGCCAAAATAATAAGTTGTTGAAAATACAGGGATACGTAACATGTCAAAGGATCATTAAAATCACGAGAGAAAAAACCACAGTGCAGAAACAAGGAACCACAGAAAACGAAATGCAATAAAACTACGTAAAGCAACCAGCAGCATTAACAGCAAACAAACGGCGCTGCTTACAGTCTCTTGACATGCCGACCGCAAGGCACTTCTTGAAACGACAGTACTGACATCGGTTGCGGTTGAGACGCATTACGAGACAACGGCCTTCACGCAGGCATCGATATTCCATCTGCTTCTGCATACTGCGTCGGAAGAAACCCTGCCAAACAAATTACCACAGAACCCATGCACACTAAGAAACATAACTGCTAATGCTAAACAGTGTTAAACATGTCACCATCTGAACAAAATCTCAACAACCTTGCACCACTTGCAGGAGTTATAGTAAAAAAAAAATAGCATTTATAATTTTATACCGTCATGTTACGGACATGTTATAATCTTTTGTCACAAAGCGTGCTGTAATTCCATAAAACCACAGAAGAAGTACAAGAACAAGAAGCACAGAACAGTTGTTTATCTACAATGACCTACAACTAAAATACCGTAAGGTGGGGTGATTTCAGCCTCGGCCGCTCGTGGAAAAGTTTTTTTCAATGGCCACTATGAGAATTAACAGCATGCTGCCCAAAAATTAAAATGCTTGCATTACACAGCAACCATTTCCTTAGTTTTTCCACATAAAAGCTTTGCATCCCATTATATGAGGTACCCTCTGAGGCGAAATTTTGAAAACCCCCAAAAAACTTCATAAAAGTGTGACCGCTAGCTTTCTCTGGTTTCACTAAGATAATGTTACTGCACACAAACGAAATTTTTTTGATATTATTTCTTGTTTATGCAGACTCAAACCAAATCAAAAGTATTATTTTTAGTTACTGCTTTGTACATGAAAAAATTAATTTTTGAACTCGGGGTGAATTCAGCCACATTTTTGGGGTGAATTCAGCCAACTGTGACAGACCGCGCATATATTGACAAATGTCAGGTGGCTTCCAAATTAACACTTGAAAATGTTCAGCGTGGACGCCACTACTTCAAAGAAAAGGACATCTTCACAGGACAGTTTGTCATTCGCTAGTGTATTATGAGTTGACAGCTTAATGACAATCTGCTGCATGGCAGCATTTTAGCATTCTCTGTGCCTGACTTTTATCCGCATAATAATTAAGACAGCATTTGTGTACTGCTGCAATTCATAAGTTCTGCTTGTTGCATTCCACTGCAATGTGCCTGTGTGTGCTTCCAGTTTACCGTTCAGTATTTTTGTATTTTTTTGTATTTTATACCACTTTTTAATTAAGTTTTGTATTAACCGTTGCAGCGTTGCCGGTATGCCGGAAACACTAAATGTGACCAACAGTTGCTAGTTGCATTACTGTCAATGTATCTTTGTCAAAGTACCAGAACTTTGCCTTGAAACAGCTCAGGGAATAGCTTAGAAGTTTTTTTCAGTTCTACAGTCAGTGTTCTTGAACTTTTATGTCACTTCTTGTTTTTAGTTTGTATCACTAGTATGCTGAAAACACACTGCCAGCGACTGACTGTTGCTAGTCATATTACTGTAATACATCTTTGTTACGGTACAAGTATTTTGCTTTGAAATACATCAGGGCATGGTTAAAAGTTTTTTTTAAAATGACAAATGTGGCCAAAATCACCCCCATTGGGGGGTTAAACCAGCCAGTGATTGAAAACCAATTGCCGGCCGAAGTCACCCCCACCAAGGGGTGAATTTGGCCACTCATGAATAAAAAAAATATGAAATAACCATGCAACACATAATTACAACTAATACCGATATCGATTTTTACAGTGAATACATATATGCATAACCTAGCATAGATAAAATAATGTAAAAGTCTGTTGTACCAAAAATATGCTTAGTGTTTAGTCAGAAACCAACCGAATTCACCCCATCTTATGGTACAAAATTTTCTTTGCACATCACATGGTGCAAATGTCCCGTAAGAAAAATGTTCAACACTGAACAGGCATGTTACTTGCGCGTTATTGCCCTAAGTGTAAAAACAAGTAAAGCCCTGCTAACGCAAACAGGAATGCACAACAGCGGTGCACCATCGTACGCTAGTGATCCGTAGACTTCATCCGTAAATCTCATCCATACGGCTTTTGCCTAGTTTCACAGAAGGCCCAGTAAAACAAACTCAGTCACCAGATGGCGCCAGACGACCTATGGCTAAATAATATGTACGCCCTATAGCGTTTTACTTGTACTCACCAGATGGCGCCACTATCTTGCTCTGGCAATGCCACATCGACTCGATATCGCAGATTTTCCCTACCCCCTCTCATTTAGCACCCTCATTCGGGGTGACCCCCTTCGAATTTATGGAAAAGCTTTACGGTTCCTGAAACTAGAGTCTTCCAGACAGCCGACGGTGAAGATTTGATGATCCTAGCTTGCATCGTTTTTGACTGATCCACCCGTGTGACAGACGGACGAACGGACAGACAGAATTGCGATGGCTAAGACGCGCTGAAAGCAGTAGCTGCTTTCGCGCATAATACATAAACTAAAATCCAAGAGCAGAATGAGGCAAGATACCTTGCAGCCTTCGCACGAGGTAACGCCGTAATGATAACCTGAAGCCTTGTCACCACAGACTCGGCATGCAATGAATGGCTGCTGACCAGCGGTGCAACTATTTGAGTCAGCAATGGCACCATTATCATGATCCTGAAAACACGAGGCCGACACGGTGACATCTGCTGGTTCCTGCTTGACACTGGACAGAGACGATGGCGATTCGGCATTCAACAGAGAAGACTGGCATGACCCATCAACAGCACTGACTAACTCGTCACTAGATGTTGTGTTGAGAGGAGGCACGGAAAGCGGATAAAAGTCGGCCATCGCTGGAGATACGTGCAAACATACACACTCGCTCCTCCTAGCTGCCAGCACTTTCGACATGAAACATGGCTGGACGTTACATCAATTTTCAACGAGGTCGCTGCTTTGCCATCACTGTTTCATCCATCAGACGATCAATCACACACTGCACCACAAACAATAAGCAGATTCACTTTGCATCAAATGTTCTAAATTAAAGAAAAAAGCAAAATCAACTGTGCAATGACTACAATCGTGCACACTACAGGGGAGCAAATCTTCATAAATTAGTAGTGTTTGCATGTCAGTGTTCTGTCAAAGCGCCGCATCTCAAGTTTAGTACTATGACGACTGACAAGGGAGCAACGGAAAATGGCTACGGGTAAAAAGCGGATTGTGGATGTGCGAATCCGCAAATGCTGCAACAGGAAACGCTGTAATTAAACTGTAATTTATTAGTTTAACCATCTCCTTACCCTATTCCTAACACTAACTGTGACATCCGCAGATCCGCCGATCCGCTTTTCACCATCGTCCACTGAAAATGCGGCACCAGTTGGTAACTCTTGGGCGAGAGCAGAGGTGGACTAAGGTTTCATATGCAGTTCCGCAGTATCGCGATAGCATCAAGTACCGCGATACCTGAAACGGTATCCTTAGCATGTCCCAGTTTCAGGTATCGCAAGACACTATTTACAAGCCCTAAACTATGGGTTTCTATAATTACTCAATCGGCCCAATCGGCCCATCGGCGTAAACAGTGCATCGACCATTCATGTGTTTGCTGCTGCCGGCGCCGCTTCTCTATAGCTGATAGGAGAGGGGAGGCGAGTAAGCGTGTGAAGCATGGTGAGGTGTTTAGCGGGTTTGATTAAAACTCCTACCGCGAGTCCCATTGACCGTTATTGCTCCATCGGCGTGTTGTAAATTTTCACATTTAAATGTACCAGTTACTGCCCTTTAGCTGTTGTTAAGTGACACTTTTTCGAGTTATCGGTAAATTATAACTAAAATACGACATTTCAATGAAAACTTCAAAAATGAGGTCTTGAAATATTTAAAAAATTCACGGAATTTATGGAACTTTCAAACTTGAATATTTCATCACGCATCACTAGCTGTAATGACCTCCATAGACAACTGTAGGATAGGCAAAGCAACTTGTCTTTATTAGTCATAATAAAAGCAAAAAATGCAAGTTCATTGTAGGCTAATTGACATCAAAAACACACAAAAAATTGTCCAGAAATTAACACTTCATCGTCAGCGTCATT
>Ga0209367_1000228_pt1 | contig 47367 bp, 40 predicted proteins | sample WorMetLIZISLAND2_FD_187412 | JGI IMG/M metagenome (GOLD analysis project Ga0209367, IMG submission 187412) | Marine gutless worms symbiont microbial communities from Max Planck institute for Marine Microbiology, Germany - Olavius geniculatus... ... | reverse complement strand
GGAAATTTTCCCCCCCCCCCCTAATTTCCCCCAATCGGACTTAGGGCGCCGGGCGGACTCATGTTGGGCTTTGCTCCAAATTTCTAGTTACTTAGTTATTGGTGTCAGTCAGATCCTGTCGTAGTTGTATGTTCATTTTTATCTAGAACGTCTTCATCAAGGAAAACAAATTGTTAGAAATTTGTGGAAAGTCGTAGCTTTATGTTTTATTGTGCTAGTAATAGTGGTAGCTAATGATGAATTAGCTGATTTCTATGCATTTGGAAATTAACTCTTTTGACCATAAATACTTGGTCATAAAACAGATGGTTCATTTCCTGGCTTGTATTATGATATCTGTACTTGTAGCACATGCTTGATAGTGCTGAAATGATAAGGAAATGGCTGCCATCAATCAGTCGTGACTTGGACCTCCGGTGTAAGGTTTGTTATGTCTGCTATGAGTAGAGGCTTCGGGTGATTTTCATTGATGACATCATTGGCATCAGTGTTCATCAGTGCAGGGTGTAGTAAAAGGCCTTGGGATTTTGGAATGCCAGTTATCCAACAGGGTTCTGAACAGAACTCCCACATGCTGATCTGTAGTAAACATTCTATTTGTGATATTGAAAATTTATGCTAGCTTTCGAAAGGCTAAAATTTTTGTTGGAACTGTTGACAACAGTACACAACAGTATACGCAGGGTTCCTACAGGTCAGGGAAAACTGGAAAAAGTCAAGGAATTTGTGTGGTCAGGGAAAGTCAGTGAAAGGTCAGGGGAAAATATTATTTTTGAAAAGTCAGGGAAAATGATCTTGGATCATGGACATATGGAGAGTGCAGGCATCTGTGATTTTTTGCATTTCCAACTATTAAAAAGCAGGCAAATTTGCTGCTTCAGTTGAACGTCCAAAAGCTATAGTGTTTCAGTTTCATGGGGGCTTTGCCCCCACTCCCTTTATGCGCCCCCAACCAGGACCTCTGTCGTTTGCATGTCGTTTGCATATTGCTGCATTAATACTGTTTCATTGCCTTAAGATAAAGTGCACCATTTCTGACGTTCATGCATTTGGGTTATTGTTTCAATAAGGTCAGGGAAATTGTCATTCTGTCACTTTAAAAGTCAGGAAATTTTGCTACAGAAGACCTGTCGGAACCCTGCATACACTGTCTATGGACTTCATGCAGCCAGTACAACTTTTTACCTGATTGACTGACAGTTTACAGGGTGCAGCAAAAAAGTGGACTCATAAGGTTTTTCGCCGTTTTCTCAGCAATCGTTTGGGATTTTTATATGGAATTTTACAGCTTTATTTAATGAAACCTACCTCATCTAAATTGTTAAGTAAAATGTGATTCTGTTGAAAAACAACAAAGTTATAGACTTCTAACAGGGATGTGCACGAGACTTTCTGAGCCGAGACTGAGAGGTTCAAAATTTTGTTTGAGACGAGACCGAGATGAGACGCTACCCGAGAGCTTGAAGCTCAGCTTCAACATCTCGCTGAGACGTTTTTCGTGACATATGGAAAACACATTGACAATGAAAAAAATTATACGGATTAACTAACTTGCACCATGGTAAGCGCTTTTTATTTGTGATATTGTTGGTTTTTGCAATTTATTTTGACAATTATCACTGAATAATTAATGCCTTGCACCATAAAGAATTGCAACTGCAGTGCTGTAGACATGAGCCATTTTGTTTATCGCAATTTGGAAGCAACTAAACTTAGTAAAACTGCAGCTGATTATAGCATTATATGTCATCTACATTTGGCTGATAGTATTCATTCCGACATCGTACACTTTATCTTCATTGCGACTAGGTCATTTTATGACAAAAAAAGACTGACATGACATAATTCTGCTTTATGATAAATAAGTAAATGAAAGAGTAAAAACACTGTAAACAAATATTCTAAGCCACAAATGTCATGCTGGTTCTAACTGCAGCTACAGTATGCATGGCACGTGCCTGCACAAAACGTCTCGACGAGACGCAATGGCCCAAGACCCGAGACGAGACCTACTGGGCCGAGACCTAAACATATTGTTCCGAGACGAGACCAGAGATGCATCGGTCTAAGACCGAGTCAAGATGTTAATACGTCTCGAGACCATCTTGAGACCGAGTCGTCTCGACAGAGACCACATCCCTGCTTTTTAACATGACCGCCTACCGATTTTTCAGCTTTAAAAAATGTTCAAGCTAAAAATGCTATTTAATTTTCCAAAACCGGTTACCACGTTACTGCCGATGATGTCACAGTGACGTATTGATAAACAATAATTTATATTGTTTATAAATTATCACTAAATTATTGTTCTTTTAAAGCAATCGCCGGCTGCCCACTGGGTTCATCTTGTAGCAGGACAGTGCACCAGCACACACAGCGCGCAGCGCACGGAATGGACTGTGGGCCAACTGTCCAGATTTCACCGCAAAGGACCGGTGACCTCCAAATTTGCCGAATATAAACCCAATGGACTATAGCATATGGGGTGCAATGTTGGAGGCTTACTTCAAGCTTAAAACAAAGCCAAAAACAATCACCGAAGTCAAGGAAGCGCTTCATGTTATCTGGGGCAACCTGCCATAAGGATCTATTGACAAAGCTGTGAAAGACTTATCAAATTAAGCGACTTAAGGCTTGTGATGGAGCTTGGATCTGGCGGTGGACACTTCGAACATTTACAGTGACAATGAAATTCTGTCATCTGATCATTAGTTAACTGTGTTGTTTCAAAGATGTTATTGAATTTTTGTTGTAGCTTGAACATTTTTTAATGCTGAAAAATCGGTAGGCAGTGATGTTAAAAAGTCTATAGCTTAGTCGTTTTTCAACAGAATCACATTTTACTTAGCAGTTAGATGTAGAAGGTTTCAGGTAACAAAGCTGTAACATTTCAGATTAAAATCCCAAACAGCAAAAAACTTAAGGGGTCTACTTATTTTGCCGCACCCTGTAGTTCTAAGTGAATATTTGGGATCCAGTTGTGGGATTGTTGGGTGCAAATGTTGATCATGTAGTCATTAGTATGTATGCTATTGCTGGTTAGTAGTGTGATATGTGTTTGCCAGCAACTGGCAGTTCCTTGCTATCCAAAGCATGTCATTGAAGATATCAACAAGCAAGTTTTGGCATTGAAAGCAGAATACCGTGCTTTTGTGAACAAACTGGAGTTGTTGGAGCCAGGTCATTCCATAACAGATCACAGATATCGAAGTCAACTTAAGAGACCTAGTGACGGTCAGTACATGTTGCTTGCAGTCACATATTTGGATTTTCTCTATTAGTGTTATTAATATCCAAATTTATAAATGCCAAATAGTCAGTTTTGTTTTTGTTACTTTTGGTGTTTCAGAAGAATTGTACTGTTAATCTGTGCAAAGTTTGTGTTATATAGGAAGATATTTTTGTTTATTTTAAAGTGACAGAATATTAAGAGTTATTGAATCATGTTACGTGTTGTTTCCATTGCGTAGCTCAAGCATTTGCAATGTGCTTTCAGTTGTTGCAATTTTAACCACACTGCTGATTTTTTTTACAAAATTGCTGTCTTGGGATTTTGGTGAAATTTTCGCAGTTGTAGTGAATGTGCATTATTTATTAAACTTACATAGTTAATTTGTAGAATATGATAGATAATTAGTTTAATTATAATAGACGACTGTGTGTTTATGTAGCAGTGGTATCAGAGTGCTCAGTTGGGGAAAAGCATGCAAAGACCAAGATGGCAGGAAATTGTGAAGATGTCTATCCGTCTTCTACTGAAGCTGTACACACAACTGCGTCAGTGTCAAACCATTCCTTGCCTGCACAGTCTTCAGTTGTTCGTATTTCACTTCCATTGCTGACTGGTTCAGCTGAAGCTCAGTACACAGCACAGAGAAATGAAGAAGCTACTCCACTAGTCTGGAACTGTGACATGTTGAAGTGTGATGAACCATTGCAGCTACAACTATCAGCATTGAGTACACAAGGGACTGCAACAGACAGTAATCTCCTATCCACGGTTCAGCTCACAAACAGCTATAAACAGACGTGTTTGACTGACAGACCAAATGCTTTTAGTGCACTGATTACAGCTTATGATGATGATGACACAGAATGATGATTTGTGTCTCTAAGTCCAATACTTTTTCTGCAGCATAGCTATAGATGAGGATTTACTTACATTCATTCATTTGGGTCCAATGGCAGATCCAGAGGTATTAGAATGGCATTGGATTAGGGTGAGTAGGTTGACTTTTCGCAACTGTGGCAAAGGGGAGGGGATGCAAAGGCGGGGTAGGCTCCCTATCTTTCTCAGAAAAAAAGATGCGAATCTCATGCAGAAATATGGTTAAGTTTGATGCTTATTTTGTAGAGCTGTCAAATTAACGTGTTAATTAACACGTTAATACGTTAGTAAATTAACATGCGTTGAAAAAATTAACGCAAGTTAAAAAATTAACACACATGCGTAAATTTATTTAATTTACTAAATTCTGTGAAGCAGAAGTTCCAATATTTCGTTAAACTGCGGTTACTTGACAGTCGAATGAATTCAAGTAACTAAACTGTAGTTGCCGGTACTGTAAATAAATATTAGTTAGATGATTTCTATGTTAGCGTTGACGTCAGTTATTGTTGAAAAATGTAATCTATTTGCTTTTTAACTTTTTAGATTTTACAGGCGGCGCCCCCCCAATGTCGCGGAGCCCAGGGTAACTTTCCTTTTACTCTCCTTTTCGATGGGTCTCGGTGCGTTAATAATGAGTTAATTAATGCATTAAAAAAATTAACGCAGTGCGTTAACGCATTAAAAAAATTAACGCTTTGACAGCTCTAATATTTTGTAACAGTTTTGTTATTTATTACATTGGCTAGGGAATTTTGCTTACTCCCCCCCCCTCATCACTCCCTGGATCTGCCACTAGTCTATGATTGTTGCTAATTTTTTTTGGAATGATATAATTCAAATTCATTATAACATGGTGATAAAAATTTTGTCACAGAAGTTTAAACTCCCGTGGTTGGTAAAATCTTCAAACGTTTGAATGTTTTTACTTTGTACGTGTAGTATCAGTTTCTTTTCATGGACCACTAGGTTTACTACAGTTGCTGGAAGTTTGTCAGGTTTATTCATTTTAGCTGATAGTTTTAATTTTTGGTTTAACTGCACTTTGATCCATAGTTCCTCTAGCTCAGACTGCCACAAACTCACTATAGTTGACAAGATGATTTTGGATGAAATATAAAAAAAGACATTGCGTGACAGTTTGAGTTTAAGAAAAACCTATATGTTTCGCAAATAACATTAATTTGGTGCATCTTCTGTATTTTGAATTGATGATGATCGTAGTGCTCATGTAAAGGGGGTGACCACGACTTGCGTGCATGCATTATAGAGTGTTTCCATGATTCAGCAAACATCCAGCTGGCTCGGCCATTATAACATAGCAGCAAACGTCCAGCATTAGCACGTGTATTTTGAATACATTTGCTGGAAGTTCGCTGGATCGTGTAAACACCCCATTAACTTAAGATTAAGTTGCCACATATTTTAAGACGAGCCGTCAGATTGCATCACCAAGCCAAAATTTTCCACAGATCCTATGTATAAAGCACGTCTTGTTCCTGTGGCATTATACCGGTAGGTTTGTGCCAAGTTTTTCTGTGCCACTTCAGGCCCGTTGTTCCAGAAACAGCTGGCCGCTGTCTTGGTGAAAATACTGAAGAACTTTGGATACAAAATTTCCGCGGGAAAGCAACCCCCGTTACAGAGTTGGGTCTTGGGTGGCCCGACCTCTGCTGCGCATGGGTGGCATGCTATAGCCTACGGCCGCCGTGTCGCGCTGTCTGTACTGCACGGCCTGAACGCTCGCTCGCTGACTAAAAATAGTAGCCTACAAGCTGGCAAGGCAGAGTGCGAGATCAAAGGTCTGTGCAGTAGGTGACACGTGGAGGCCTAAAACTGCTATTTTGAGTTTGCTGCAGAAAACTAAGGTGCTATAGAAGTTAGTTTTTAAGTTACTCGGAGGTCATGTTTCGTTACAGGCAGATAAGCATAGCGCCGAACAGTGTTATAAAATGGAAATACAGCTGTTCTGTGCGCAAGCGGAAGATCGGCAGTGTATGCGGAACTCTGTCATCCGTGAGACTTTCAGGAATCGGTTGCTCGTGGCGACAAGCGTTAACAGCCGTATCTCCTACTTCCTCGTTTTCTAGTTCCAAACTTAGATCTTATTTTACTCACAGCCAGAAATTCACTTCCGTTCGGCGTGCGTCATCTGCAAGTGCGGGAAATGTGGACGAATATGACTATATTATCGTCGGCGCTGGTTCTGCCGGGTGTGTTTTGGCCAACCGGCTCGTGGGCAGCGACCAGACGACCAAGGTCTTGCTGCTGGAAGCTGGACCGCCTGCTGACAGGAACTGGAAAGTGCGAATGCCGGCTGCGCTCATGTACTGCCTGCGGAACCCTCGCTACAGCTGGTGTTACGAAAGTGTTCCACAGGTAACATTTCACTCGTATGCAGTCAGTTTTTGGGGCATCATTTATAAATTTGTCGGTTTATGAATTTGGGTTTTAACCTTTCGTTTCTGAACGGGATTTGTAATGTGAAAATTGTGTAATCCAGTTTAATCATTAATATTACAGATTATTGATTATTTGTATTCACTGTGACGTGCTAATTTTTTGGCTACCTGCAGATGAATCTTGGTGCTTGGACGCCGTTGTGACATAAGTTTGATTAGCAAGAAACCCAGCTGTTGCTAGGATAGCCGACCGTACTGGTTGTCACTGACCTTCCAAGTCATTCAAGGTCGATGATTTTCATGTCATTTGAAAGCCAATATGTGACTTCCTATTAGTGATCAGTAGCAACCTATCCCCTCCCTTGCACCATTTAGCCACAGTACATCCGTGACAGACAGACAGACAGATGACAACCATGACAACAGATCGACCGTTACTAAAGTATGGTTGACTAAAAATTAGTCAGTGGTCTAGGTGACAATTAGAAAGAAAAGTTTGATTTGACCTCTTAACTCAGAAATGATGACACATTGTAAAAGACACTATATCATAGCTAGTAGATGTCACTCACAAGCCCATGTGCAAAGACGGCCAACAAGGAACCTTAGAAAAAAGACGTGGAGAGTGGAGATCGAGATCTAAAATGACAGGCAAGAGGAAAATGGAGCATATGAAAAATGTGTAGTTGGATAAAGTCAAATGGTCAGTGCTCTACCAATACTGATGTGGCAAGTAAACTTGCTTTAGAAGACTTGTACGCAGTGTTTGAATTGCCAGGCGGTAAGGGGGGGGGGTTGAACCCCTTCCCCAACTGTTTTCTCAACCCCCTAACACATTGTCAAATTATGTACAGGGGGGTCAACTATATACTGTATACATACGATTTACATCACAATTTTGTTCGGTCTCCAACTGTTGAAAAGTTCAACCCCCCAGCTAATTTTTCACAATTCAAACACTGCTTGTACATGACACTACAGTCAAGTGTGTGCTGTTCAAATTGTTGTTGTGTGATTGTCAGTAGAAACACATGGATGGTCGTAAGCTGTTCCATCCTCGTGGTAAACTGCTTGGAGGATCTTCATCAATCAATGCAATGGTCTATGTGCGTGGACATGCAGAAGATTATAATCGCTGGGCTTTTGAAGAGGGAGCTACTGGGTGGTCTTATGATGAATGCTTACCGTATTTTGTAAAGTCTGAGGTTGTAAAGTTGTTTGCATGTGTTCTATTGCTTTAGTGATATATTTTTTTTGTACTTTGTATTCATTGATTAAAGTGTTGTTCATTTGTTTGTCAAAATTTTCATTAACCACTGTAAATGTTTTAGCATTTTTATGGTTATATCTTGGATCAGGTAGATATATACCCACTTTACCCAGGGACCATAGTTACATTTTTCATTTTCATATTTTTAGCCACACTTTCTAAGTAAATGTTGTCTGTGTTTAGAAGGGTTAAGATGAGTAAGTCTCATGCTTCTTTCATAAACAAGTATGTTGCATGTAATCTTGAACTATAGCAACAGTAAATTCTGTATATGGTTTGTCTGTTAGTCGTCCGCATTGGGGCCAAGTAAATATCGTGGCAACACTGGATACCTGCAAGTGACACGTGCCAAAGCTGACAATCCACTACATCATGCCTTCCTTGAAGCTGGTGTCCAGGCGGGATATACTTCTACAGATGACTTCTGTGGTGCTCAAATGGAAGGATTTGGAGTTTATGACTATACCATAAGCAAAGGAGTAAGAGCCAGGTACAAATCTGTGGTTTATGTTATTGGAACATTTTTCTTTGATAAATTAATGTTTGTTTAATGATTAACCATGGTGGTACTTTAAGAAGATGCCTGTCATAGCGGTGGCAAGTACTGTTTTGGGCCAAATTGCTGTTTGAAATTTATCTGAAGTGTTGCTAGCTTTGGAGTATTAATTATTGTAATCATTTTAGTTTACTGAAGCTGGTACAAATAAACAGTGAAACAGTAAAAGCGCAGAAAGAACCAGGCAGAAACCGCTTAAAATTGCTCTAAATAATAACAAAATGTTGATGTTTATGTTATGTGGCAGCACAGCAGCAATGTTCTTGCGGCCAGCAATGAAGCAGGCTGGCAGTCGGCTGAATGTTTTGACCAACTCTCTTGTCACACGTGTCATATTTGACAAGCGGCAAGCAACAGGCATAGAGTATGTCAACAACGGACAGACAAAGCGAGCATTTGCGTCACGAGAGGTAGGTTTTATTACGCGTGACAGCAGAATGCTTCGCGCGTCTTTGCCATCGTCTGGACGTCTGTCTGTCCGTCTGTCTGTCTGTCTGTCTGTCCGTCTGTCACACTCGTGATTTGTATCAAAACGGTGCAAGCTAGGATCACGAAATCTTCACTGTGGGCTGCCCCAAGGTCTCTAGTTTATCGTGACAAAATTTCGTGCCACTTGGTTCAGGGGTTCTTCTCGAACGAGGGCATCGAAGAGGGGTACCCCCCTAAAAAGACGTCATTTTGCCGTTATTGGCTCGAATAATGTGAAAACGGTTGCAGATAGGCATATACATGCTGCTTATCATAGCAAGCACTGGTGACAGGCTTTTTGGATTTATCAACATCGATGACCTTGAACGACCTTGAACCCCTCAAAGAGAGGTTTTTAGTGAATTTTTCACAATTTTTGGATGCAGCGCACATTTCAACGCTGAATTGCAACTAAATGGCTGGAGATAGACCAAGACAACCTGCGTATGAAATTTTCAGCATTCAATGTAGATTTTAGCAGTTCAAGTCCTGACCCCCTAGGTTCAAGGAGGCCGGCGAAGGCGGGCATCAAAGACAGCTACCTCCCTAAAAAGTGGTTATTTTACCACAATTATCTCGTGTAGCGTGAACACGGTTGCAGATAGGCACAGACATGCTGCTTATCTTAACAAGCACTGGTGACAGGCTTTTTGGATTTATCAACATCGATGACCTTGAACCTTTCAAAATGGGGGTTTTTAGTGAATTTTTTCTGCAATTTTTGGCTGCAACACACATTTTAAGAGTGAATTGCGCCGAAATGGCTGCAGATAGACCTGGACATTTTGCGCATGACATTTTTTTGGCATAGAACATACATTTTTAAGAATCTACAAGTAGTTACTTTACCGCTATTGGCTCGTGTAGCTTGAAAACGGTTGCAGATCGGCAGAGACATGCTGCTTATCATAACAAGCAATATAGTGACAAGCTTTTTACTGGTGTAAACATCGATGACCTTGAATGACCTTAAATTTCTAAAATAGGGGTTTTAGTGTTTTTTGCAGTTGGTATCTGCGGCATAGATTTCAAGAGTGAATTGCGTCAAATTGGATAGAGTTAAATCAAGACAACCTGCGAATAGGAACTGCTAAGGCTGTTCCGTGTCTCATGAGCTTTGCTCAAATTACTTGTCACTTTTTTGCATGTTGTCATTTTGCTTTTATCAGCTAATCAGAAATTTCCACGGTTCATAAAATAGTTGTGTAGTTTTTACGCACGAAAGCAGAATGCTTCGCGCGTCTTTGCCATCGTCTGGTCGTCCGTCTGTCTGTCCGTCTATCCGTCCGTCTGTCACACTCGTGATCTGTATCAAAACGGTGCAAGCTAAGACCACGAAATTTTCACTGTGGCTGCCCCCAGGTCTCTAGTTTATCATGACAAAATTTCGTGCCACTGGGTGCAGGGGTTCCCCTCGAACGAAGGCGTCAAAGAGGGGTACCCCCTTAAAAAGATGTCATTTTGTCGTTATTGGCTCGAATAATGTGAAAACGGTTGCAGATAGGTACATACATGCTGCTTATCATAACAAGCACCTTTGACAGGCTTTTTGGATTTATCAACATCGATGACCTTGAACGACCTTGAACCTCCTGAAAAGGGGTTTTTAGTGAATTTTTTGCACAATTTTGCGCTGCGACACGCATTTCAAGAGTGAATTTCGCCAAAATGGCTGGAGATAGACGAAGAGAACCTGCGTATGAAATTTTCAGCATGGAATGTAGATTTTAGCAGTCCAAGTCCGGACTCTCTAGATTCATCAGGCCTGCGCACGTGGGTGTCAACGAGAGGTACCCCTGTAAAAAGTGGTTATTTATACTCTGTTGGCTTGTCTAGCGTGTAAATGGTTGCAGATAGGCACAGACATGCTGCTTATCATAACAAGCACTGATGAGGAGCTTTTTATGAATGTTAACATCGATAACCTTGAATGACCTTGAAACCTAAAATATTGATTTAATGTGATTTTTTGGCGATTTTTGGCTGCAAAAGAGTGAATTATGACGAAATGGATGGAGATAGACTAAGATTACATGCAAACAGGAACTGCTATAGGCTTTCGCGCGTCTCATGAGCTTTGCTCAAATTTCTTGTTTTCTGTGTTAAGTTATAAACTGCATAAAGACTAAAAGATGTATTTATTATCTGCTAAAGTTGCTGGCAGTCACTTTAACATTGTTACCTCCGCCAAGGAGGTAATGTTTTTGCCGGTTTTTGTTTGTCTGTCTGTGTGTGACCAAGATAACTCGAAAAGTTATGGACAGATCTTTCTGAAATTTTGAGGGTATGTCGGGCATGGCATAAGCTACCAATGATTCAATTTTGGGCGTGATCTGGTAGGAATCCTGGATTCTGGATCACTTTGAAATTTTCGTTACCATTGCGTTAAAGGGGGCATAAGGGAACCGCTGCAAAACCGAAGACGGTGACGCCACCTGGCGAATAGCGTTGCCTTGGCGGAGGTACCTGCGGGCTATGACTGCTTTCTAGTTTAATCCTGTTGAGGAAAAAAGTAGTCATGTCACATAGTGCAAAGTTTGGGACTGTTGTTGTGCCCAGTGCCTATTGTTGAGTGTGGTATTTTGCTGTTTGTCAACAAACAGGTGATTTTAAGTGGAGGGGCGGTCAATTCACCACAGCTGCTAATGCTATCTGGCATTGGACCGGCGGACCAACTGCGGAAACACAATATTCCCCTAGTGCATCATTTACCGGGTGTTGGCCGCAATCTCCAGGATCACCTTGAAGTGTTTGTGCAATATCGCTGTACACAGCCACTCACACTTTATCGTTATCAGGTGTTTGTCTGCTGTCTTAATGTATTATAATTTGTCCTTTATTTGTTTTCCCCATAATATGCACTGATGTTAGACACAGGAAATGTTAACGTAATGTGACCCAATAATGTTTTAAAAACAATAGAATTAATAAAATAATTTTTTTAGCAATACTAAGTACTTTAGCAGATGTGAGATGATGGCATCATATGCGGTAGAATGCGACAGAAAGTGTAGCTTAGCAACTTCTTTGTCATGAATTATATTATCTGATTACCATTATAATTAATGTGTAACTTTTGTCACCTGCTACAGAAAAATTTGGATGAAATTTCTGAACAGAACACACTATGGCATGTGCAAAGGTTGCTGTTTTAACATTCGTAATTTTTATCAATTTACTGCTACACTGTGGATAATAAAAACACTGTGCACCATTTTTGGATGAGTTTTTCAAATGCAAAACTATTTTTGTACGTTTTTCTCCATTTTGCACATTATAAATGAAATAACTTTGTTGTAAAATTTTATAACGTAGCACACATCAAGTTTTGCAAGTTAGGTCAGGTTATTAGGCTGTGTGTAGTACGTTACGGTTTTTTTGCAGTATGTCTCGGAATATTGAGAAAAACGCACTACAGTCTGGTTGCATTGCAGAAATTGTTGCAGTGACACTGTGTGAATGTTTCGTTTGACTTGTGACTGTTGTTGTTCTACACAGTGGAAGTTCCCGCTGACGATGGTACGGGCCGGTGTTCAGTGGTTTCTGACATCAACCGGTCCAGCGGCTTCATCACATCTTGAGACTGGCGCTTTCGTACGCAGTCGGCCCGACGTCACATTCCCTGACATACAGCTTCATTTCTTGCCGTCCGTCATCATTGACCACGGTCAGAAGATGGGTGACTTTCATGCATTCCAGGCATGTCTCGTTTTTGTTGTTACGCGGAATTGCTCAAGCACAAGCGATTTTGTCTATAGCTACAGACTTTTCTGTAGTGTGGTCTGTCTGTCTTTTGTCTACCATTGTTCGCAGTTCTACCTCTGCACACACTTTCCATCACCTCGTTAAAACTTACTGCTTTTAGCAGGCCTATAGCTCCCCCTAGCGGTTCAGCCAAGTGTTTCAGATTTTGCCACTGGCTGACATTGTGCACTCTAAGGATTGCATTTACTTACTTACTTGCTTTTACTTTCATGCTGTATGGCAGGTACACTTGGGTTAGATGAGACTCCCCAGGGGAAGGGAAGATTTGGGGCTTGAAGCTGTTACTTACTTGTGATTTGCCATTGGACAGCATTGATCATCGATTCTGCATTTTATTGAATTACTTCGTTCGTTGTTGTTATTGTTGTTGTTGTGTTCAACATGCGATCAGAATGATCGTGCATGAATGGGATCTGATCTGAAAAGCCACTCATAGTATTATGATTATTGTTATCACAGGCTGCGTTCTTCAATGCTAAGGGTTTGGTGATAGCATGGACATCCAGTCTCTACAGTGTCACAGTGTTTCCCTACAGTTTACTTATGAGGTCCAGCCTAATTTAGAGTGTCCTAACCTAGAGTTCTTTTGGAAAAGTTGGCCTGACTAATCACTGATCAACAATGGTAATTTAAACTGTGCTTAGTTGACTGACATTTGAGTCATTTAACACGTGGCAAATTTTTCTTAAACAAAATTAAAACTTTTGAATGACATACTCTGTTGCAGTATATCTGTTTATGTCAGGGTATGAATATTTTCTGAATTGAAATTTTGTGCAGTAGTAACTTATTACATACGTGTTGAACTCACAGCTTAGCAGTAGTTTGTGCACAATCATTGTGGCTAACAGTTAAATTGTGCCTCCTAAGTCATCTTACTTACAATCAGTTTGATATCTTAATATTCAGTTTTTGAATTGTCTGTTATTGCAGGTGGATAAAAATGACTTCAAAGTTGTAAAAGCAATACTTTCTTCATCCTGACCATGTACACTAGTTATTGCATCGATGTTTCATCAAGCAAATAATACTAATACTAGTGGTGTATTATTGTAGCATCGACCACAGCCTATGCTGTTTGTAATCATTCAGGTGCACATTGGAACTATGCGAGAGAAAGCCCGTGGACAGTTGACGCTGCAGTCAGCAGATCCTACCATGCCTCCTGCTCTTGAATTCAACTATCTTGATAATGAAGATGACATTCGTGATCTTCGTGCCTGCGTCCACTTTGCTCGAAAAGTGTGTGGTCGTTTCATTTGTTTGTGTGCATACATCGTACAGTATGCCTTAGCCATAATATGTGACTAGTAAAAGCTGCATTAGTTTGATATTTCATGTACTTGAATGCATTTTTAAACGACTCATATTCTCTGTCGCACAATTTAATGACGACACATAATAGACCTGCATAAAGTTGAGAGTAACAGATTTCAATTTCTAACATTAGTAATTACTTAGTAACTTGAACTATGTAGTTCTGTGATAAGAATGATTAGGTACATAATGATAAACATGTGGTTTCATTGCACGTCATTGAATAATTGACGTCTTATGCCGCATTTGTAAGGTATTTGCTCAGCGTGCATTTGACGCCTACCGAGCTGACGAGGTGCTTCCTGGCAAGAACGTTCAGTCCGATGCTGACATTGATGCATTCGTCCGTGCTACTGCCGAGACAGCCTATCATCCTTCGTGCACCTGTCGGATGGGCTCGCCCGCCAGTGATGACATGGTCGTGGTTGATCCACTGTGTCGTGTGGTGGGGGTGGAACGTCTGCGCATCGCTGATGCATCAATAATGCCCAGTATCGTCAGTGGCAATCTTAACGGTCCTGTGATTATGCTTGCTGAGAAAGCTGCAGACTTGATTCTGAGCAGTGCTCCTCGGTCATCTTCGACATAACTAATTTACTGCCTAAGTCGTGCTTATTTTTTTGCATCGTTATCACTGTATTTTCAACTATAATCTGTCATTTAGAACTGCATTGTCAGTGCATTTATCAACAGCATATATTTTTGATAACTGTGCATTTTTTATAGGAAAGCAGATGTATGTTGCTGAGTGATGTGCAATTCTGAGATTTTGTTTATGATTTTTTCCAACAAGTGGGTATAGAGCCAGGTTCATTTTTGAGTTTATGTGTAGGCCTATAACATGAGACACAATGACAATTACCGACCTGTCTTATGTAAGAGTAAGACGATGGCTGATAGATGCCTGTCTTGGATAACATTACTGTCCGCTAATCTACACTGTGTCTGGAAATAAAGTAACCCCCTAGACATCGTGTAATAGAAATGTAAAATCTGAACGAATCTGAATAGAATTTTGCGCACTTAATCCCCAATAAATTGCTGGAGTGACCACCAAATTTTATTGGAAAATATTATCTCGAGTTATTAATTGTTCAGTATCAATAACAAAATATCTTCATTACCAATGTGGTGTAAGGGTGTTATACTGTAGTGGCTCAATGCGAAGTGATGTTTTTGATGCAATCAAAATAACGTAAACAATAACAAAATAGTATTCTTTGCAGACGATCATGTTTTAATTAAGCTGTTGAGACGAGTGAAATAGTATGATGCTAAAAAATTTATTGCAGAATTTCTCAGCAAGCCGTGGACAATGTCAGGATTAAACAAACGGTTGTTTAATACTGGACACTTCACATTTTGGGGTGACTTTGCAAAAGTTGCTGTAACTATTGTTTATGTTAGCAGATTAAACTGAAATTTGGCGTTTTGGTTGACAACGTATGATGCATTGTTGAGGTAAAATTTTTACAGAGTTAAATTTAGTTTGTTGGAGTTATGCAAATGTAAAGAGGGGTTTTGTGGTTATTTTATGTAATACCATATTGGCAAGGTTTTGTTATCGATATTCAACAATTAATAACCCCATTGAGAAACAATATTTTCCAACGAGATTTGGTGGTTGCTTCAGCAATTGATTTTGTATCAAGTGTAGGAAATATTTATTTAGATTCATTTAGATTTGACATTTCCATTGCACAATATCTAGTGGTTACTTTTTTCTGGACAGTGTTTATCCAAACTTTGTTCATTTATGTGAAATGTACTGCACTGTTGACCATGTTTTTTAGTTTTGTTGAGAATAAGAAGAAATCAGTTAAATTTAAGTGGTAATAGTTGTTACTGGATGGACCTACACACAAACGTTGCACATTGTTGTAAATAAATTATACATTTTATTTGCAACAAAGTGCTAAGAATTTGCTTCATAATATCAGATATGAAACAAAATTTTTATACATTTTATTTTTTATTTTTTTTTGTAGTTATCGCCGTATAGTCACTGATGACATATGGGCATATATGCAGAAAAATTATGAAAGTATATGACTGATAAGTAACTTGGCGTCTTGTTGAAAAAAAGTCACGCCCAGCTGCATCCACAACATGCACTCAGAGGCACCCACTGAAATGCACCGGACTGATTAGATCATTACATAACCCAAGTACAAATGAATATTAGTAGTACTGATATCGTGCAATGTTCAGATATCTATACCAACGTCGGTATTACAATTATAAATACCGAAAAAAATCAATATTGAAGACCGACTAAAATACCGAGCTGTCGGTGCGTTATTTTCACGATAATTTGGTGTTATTTTTTGTTGTGGTAGTGGTAAATGTTTAGCAGGTATTTATATACCGTACAGTAGGCTACGGCGTATGCAGTATACACAAACATGAAATGCCATTCATCCCAGGGGTTATTCTAAGAAAAATTTTGGACTGCACATGTGGGCCCATGGCGAGCGCGGAGCGCGAGCCTATAACGGGGGTCTGGGGGCGGAGCCCCCAGCGGGGGTCCACGGGGCAGAGCCCCCGGTGGGAGGTCAGGTGGGGAGGGGCGAAGCCCCCCTGAAGATGAAAGCTTTTTAGTGTTTAGACTTCCAATGGAAGCGACAAAATTGCCTTTTCCTCTGCATTTTGCAAACTCAGTCAACCACAGGCATTTGCGATGTGTATCTCCTCCTGGGACATTGTTACTACACTTTTCTAGCGCTGAACAAACGTTTTCAGTTGTGCTGTCTTTTACATATCATAGCCCTACCGTCTGTCCCAGATCATAGATGCACAGTGATTGAATTGTGAAAAATTAGCTGGGGGGGTTAAACTTTTCGACGGTTGGAACCCGACCAAAATTGTGATATAAATCCTATGTATATAGTATATATAGCTGACCCCCCAGAACATAATTTGACAGTGTGTTAAGGGTTTGAGAAAACAGTTGGGGGGTTCAACCCCCCAACCCCCCGGCAATTCAAACACTGTAGATGCATACCAAATTTGACTGCCAGACGACAATGCATTTTACCCTAGATTCTGCCCCCAATATGACCTACCACCAAATTCTCTGTGGTGCTCATCCGGCTTTGCTGCGCATACCACGGTTGACGCTGGTGTTTGTGGTCAGACCGTCAGATTAAGTATAGAAAGACGTCTGAAAGTTACTAATACTTTCATGCATATTGTCATTTGTCAAATTAAATGTCGTCAACTTCACAGTTTTTGGACTGCACAATTTCTCATCTTGGACTGCACAAATTGCATCATGGACTGCACAAAATTGGTTGGACTGCACGCTTAGAATAACCGCTGGTCCGAACTCCGAAACCTTATAGGCCTACCGGTATTTTACTGACTCTCAGTGAGCTGACTAATTTCTATCTCCAGGGCCGGATTAACCGATGCCATGGCAGAGGGCCCCACGCCAGGGGCCCCGGCTGTGGCGGCGAACATTACTTTTTCATACCAGTATTACTTTGGTGACTGTAACTTTGTTTGCCCGTTGCTTTCCAAAAAAATCTCTAACCTATTCTTCTCCAGATTTAGCTGATGTAGAACTATAATATACTTCATAATTCTCTTCATCGCACTTTAGGTAGGCCTATATTATTATTATTATTAGTGTTGAAGTTGATAGTAAGCCTAAGTAAGAGGAAGCGATGGCGAAAGCCATTTTATGCAGCAAAATTCGATACCCCCATTTTTGGACGAACGTTACGCTGCTGCCGATAGGGCACTTCATAACGCTGCACAATAATAACGGCTTAAACTCTAAAAATTTCGAAGATATAGAAATTACCAAGAAGACTAATCTGAGCAAAGCTCACGTGGCCCACGACAGCATCGTGCTGACTAGCGAAGTGTAAAACGCGCAATAGATTAATAATGCGTTTTAATTTTTTAAAGGGTAGGCCCTTACCCAAATTTGCCTTTTTCGTGCAGAAAACTTCTTGAACCTATAGTAGGTCAAAACTCAACTGGTAAAAAATTTACGTTTTCTGCTAAAAAAATCGTGTGCATGTTATCCTGGTCTCCCTATTCCATGCAGTAATTTCGGCACAATCCAATGTTAAACTAGGCCGATAGGCCTATGCATCGCCACCTGAAACCGCGATAAACAAGAAGCTCAGCTGTCGCTAGGAAAGATGTGCTACAACCTACACAGTTTCTGTTGCAGTACTGATTTTCAAAGTCACCCGAGATCAATGTTTTTTTATGTAATTTGATAGGTAATATGCGACTTCTTGTTACTGATTAATAAATAACCTTGGCTCTATCTTTCACCGTTTTTGAGATAAGATAAGACCACACATATCTGCTCAACTTTCACACGAAATTTTTGTGTGAACGTTAAAACGCAAAAGTTAATCACCATGCAGGCTTATAAAAAAAGTCTTGCAAGTAAATAAGTTTAATAAATAAACTGTTCCTGCCAAAGCAATAACTCAAAATAGTATTGTACTGGACGGAGTATGCACAATTGCACATGACATACATTATTCTAATGAGAAATACAAAGCCAACGTTGACATTCTGTAAACTTGTTGTCGCATGTAGTAACGGTGTTCGTGCAGTGAAAAATATTTCTGTAATCTTGCCTACAATAAATTGCAACAGTGAAAAATATCAGAAGAGTTTACTGCCGTAGTATTATTTTGAGCTTAGCTGCATCATTTACATCATTTACTAAAATTTATTTATAGTAGCTATGAGCAGTGTTAATGTGGTTTAGCGACGTCACCTGGCGAATATCTTTCAGACAGGATTCCAAGTCTTAGCGATCGTCTGGGCGTCTGTCTGTTTGTCCGTCTGTCCGTCTGTCACACTCGTGATCTGTATCAAAATGGTGTATGCTAGGATTACGAAATCTTCACTGTGGGCTGCCCCAAGGTGTCTAGTTTATCGTGACAAAATTTCGTGCCACTGGGTGCAGGGGTTCCCCTCGAACGAGGGCGTCAAAGAGGAGTACCCCCTAAAAAGACGTCATTTTGCCGTTATTGGCTCGAATAATGTGAAAACGGTTGTAGATAGGTACATACGTGCTGCTTATCATAACAAGCACTAGTGACAGGCTTTTTGGATTTATCAACATATTGATGACCTTGAACGACCTTGAACCTCTCAAAAAGAGGTTTTTAGTGAATTTTTCGCAATTTTTGGATGCAGCGCACATTTCAAGACTGAATTGCGACGGAATGGCTGGAGATAGACCAAGACAACCTGCATATGAAATTTTCAGCATTCAACGTGGATTCTAGCAGTTCAAGTCCCGAATCCCGACTCCCTATAGGTTCAAGGAGGCCGGCGGAGGAGGGCGTCAAAGACAGCTACCCCTTTTAAAAAGTGGTTATTTTACCGCAATTATCTGGTGTAGCGTGAAAACGATTGCAAATAGGTACAGTCATGCTGTTTATTATTAATTTTTGCGATCTTCTGCTGCAGCACGCACGAAATCCAAGAATGAACTGCGACGAAAAGGCTAGAGACAGACTGACAGTCTGCGAAGAGGCACTGATAGGCTTTCGCGCGTCTCGTGAGCAGTTCAAATTTTTGGTTTACATATGTGAGATCAAAAACAAAAGTTAAAAATTCAGTTGGTCCTTTACTAAACGATAATGGGGAGCTGGTCACTAGTGATCAGGAAATGGCTGATGTTAAATACATATTTTGCCACGGTTTTTACACGAGAGGATGTGAGCATCTCCCAAGAGTTAAAAAGCAATTTGAGCAAAGCTCATGAGACGCGCGACAGCCTTAGCAGTTCCTATTCGCAGGTTGTCTTGATTTAACTCTATCCATTTTGACGCAATTCACTCTTGAAATCTACGCCGAAGCCACAAATTGGAAAAAAACACTAAAACCCCTATTTTTGAAATTTAAGGTCATTCAAGGTCATCGATGTTTACACCAATAAAAAGCTTGTCACTATATTGCTTGTTATGATAAGCAGCATGTCTGTGCCTATCTGCAACCGTTTTCAAGCTACACGAGCCAATAACGGTAAAATAGGCCTAACTACTTGCAGATTCTTAAAAATGTATGTTCTATGCTAAAAAATGTCATGGGCAATTTGTCCAGGTCTATCTCCAGCCATTTCGTCGCAATTCAGTGTTGAAATGTGCGCAGCATTTAAATATTGCGAAAAATTCACTAAAAACTCCTATTTTGAGGTTTCAAGGTCATTCAGGGTCATCGATGTTGATAATTTTAAAAAGCCTGTCACCAGTGCTTCTTATGATAAGCAGCATGTCTGTGCCTATCTGCAACCGTGTTCACGCTACATGTGATAATTGCGGTAAAATAACCACTTTTTAGGGGGGTCGCTGTCTTTGACGCCCGCCTGCGCCGGCCTCCTTGAACCTAGGGGGTCGGGACTTGAACTGCTGAAATCTACGTTGAATGCTGAAAATTTCATATGCAGGTTGTCTTGGTCTATCTCCAGCCATTTATCGCAATTCAGTGTTGAAATGTGCGCTGCATCCAAAAATTGCAAAAAAATTCACTAAAAACCTCTCTTTGAGGGGTTCAAGGTCGTTCAAGGCCGTTCAAGGCCGTTCAAGGTCGTTCAAGGTCATCGATGTTCATGAATCCAAAAAGCCTGTCACCAGTGCTTGTTATGATAATCAGCATGTATGTACCTATCTGCAACCGTTTTCACATTATTCGAGCCAATAACGGCAAAATGACGTCTTTTTAGGGGGACCCCTATTCGACGCCCTCGTTCGATGGGAACCCCTGCACCCAGTGGCACGAAATTTTGTCACGATAAACTAGAGACCTTGGGGCAGCCCACAGTAAAAATTTCGTAATCCTAGCTTGCATTGTTTTGATACAGATCACGAGTGTGACAGACGGACGGACGGACGGACGGAGAGACAGACGGACAGACAGACAGACAGACGCCCAGACGATGGCAAAGACGCGCGAAGCATTCTGCTGTCGCGCGTAAAAATGTATTCTCTGCTGATAAATCTCGGAGTTTAAGTAGTTTTATGATTGATTCAAAGGCCGTTAAAGATAAATTGTGTGAATTAAAAAAAACAATATTTCGCCAGGTATTGAATTCAGTTGGCAGTAAAATTCTCATTGAAATAGCTGGCGAAATATCCAGGCTTGCCTGGATATGAAATTTGCCATCCATATCCATATCCATATCCATATCCACAGACGCCTATCGTGCGTACATATAGCCACTAAATTTTTTGCGAAATACAGCAGTTCCACAGCGTTTATTCCCCCCTCCAGGCATTTCTTTTGTGAAAATGTTAAAAATAAATAAAAGTAAAAAACAAAACACATTAGCATTAAAATATAATTTTAGAAAAGTATTTCCCGGCTCTCATGAAAATCTACAGTAATTATTTTATTGCCCGTGATAGCCGACCGTTAGGTTGAGTTTTGGGTCGTACGATATGTCGTCTCTCAGTCGTTTCTGCCATTTATCGCCAGTTGTTCAGTGGTACTGGCAAGTTGAAATCGCACCAAGTCAAACTGCACGTTGATCGGTCTGTGAAACCATGCATACATGCAGTCACATAGACGTGTTCCCTTTCACCTTCAACAAAGGTTGAAAAAGAGCTAAACTCGTTACTGTCACAGGATATCGTTGAGAAAGTATAGTGGAAAGAAACTCTGTGGTTAATCCCAGTCGTGGTAGTGACCAAACCCTCAGATCCCAGTAAAGTCAGAATTTGTGTGGATATGAGAAGGGCAAATAACGCCATATTGAGAGAGCGATTTATGGTGCCGTCTCTGGACGATTTGATCCACGACTTAAACGGTGCCGTTATGTTTTCCCGGCTCGATTTGGCAAACGCGTTTCATCAACTGGAACAGCTATGTATCAGTTCCAGACATACCGAACTCCGAATGCAGATATGTGACGAGTTCCATCACTGAAAGCGGTATCTATCAGTACAAACGCTTGTTTTTTGGCATAAACTGTGCTACTGAAGTGTTTCAGGCTGTGATGCAGCAGGTTCTGAGCGGCCTACAGGGTGTCCGCTCTATCTGCGTCGAAGTTCTGGTCTATGGGCGATCACAAGCTGAACACGATCACAATCTTCGAGCCGTCATCGATCGTCTGCTCGATAGTGGACTGACGCTGAACAAGGCGAAGTTCCTCCTCAGTCAACTTGAGTTGGAGTGGTACGGTCACGTGTTCAGTGCTGAGGGTCTACGTGTGCATCCACGTCGCATTGACGCCATCAAGCAAAATGAATCCGCCAGCCAACGCCGCTGAAGTGAAGAGCTTTCTGAGCACGATTCAGTACAACGCTCGTTTCATCAAGAACTTTGCTCAAAAGTCGGAGCTACTGAGACGTCTCATCAAACAAGGCTAGCTTGTAAGAGATGCGCTGCACCACCGGCAACCAGTGTAGTTTCTTCAGCGGTGGATGCGCGTGTGATCGTCTTGGTGCTTCATGAACGATCCTTGCGGCGTTGTTCTGTACTCGCTGCAGCTTGTGGATGGTGCCGGATGGAGCGCCGTGGAGCACAGCGTTGTAGTAGTCGATCCTGGATAAAATCAGACCGCATGCAAGCGCCTGTGCGAGAACCATAGTCAGTAAATGCCGAATGCAGCAGATTGCCTGTGCATGGTAGTTGCATGATCGCGCCACGACCGAGACGTGTTTGTTGAACGTCAAACGCCGGTTTAGAAGGACTCCGAGTACTTTGATGTCATCGGCTACAGGCAGATCGACACCAGCGACCTTCACCGACGTCAGAGATGCTGCTGCCCGTAGCTGGTTGGCTGTTCATATGACCAGCGCCTCAGACTTATCCGGATTCAGTTAGAGTTCGTTCTGCATAAACCACCGTTTAACGTTGGCAGTGCAGGCGGGCGGCGGCGAGAGTGGACAGACCGGCAGCTGTGTTGTTAGCACGCATCGCCAGGTGCAGCTGGGTGTCGTCGGCGTACTGGTGGTGACGGACGCCGTGTGACGCTATGACATCAGCTGCTGGATTGCAGTACACAGCGAACAGCAGCGGCCTCAGTACTGAACCCTGCGGTACGGCGACTTCCAGCCTGGTCTCAGGCGACTTGTGCAGACCGAGCTTGACGAATTGCTTGCGGTCTGTCAGGCACGACGGGACGACAACGCAGATCCAGACACACCGAACTCCGACTGCAGCCGCTACAGCAGTGTCTGGTGGCAGACAGTATCAAAGGCTGCAAAGAGATCAAAGCCGATGACGATGAGCACTGTGACCTGCTTCTCATCGGCCGCTGTGTATACGTTGTCTAGGACGTCAAGCAGAGCAGTCTCACGTGCAGTCTGTAGGCAGACTGAAACGTAGAGTTCGTCAGATGAGGTCGCAGACGTGCCTGCACCGGCCTCTCCAGAAGCTTGGAAACTGTCGACAGGTTGGAGATGAGCCTGTAGTTTGCCGGCGACGATTTGTCGAGACGATCTGTCGACTTGAACCATGCCGGGAACGTTCCAGCCTGTAGCGACAGGTTGGCGAGTCTGGCGATGACTGGTGCGAAGACATCAGCGCAGTCCTTGAGCAACGAACACGGCAAAATGTCGAGCGGCGATGTTTTACACGGCATCGAGGTCAGCAGCTTCCGAACCTCGTCAACTGTCATCTGCTGGAAAGCCGACAACTGTGGTCCGGTTTGCGGTACGCAAACAGTCGGTGTAGAGCTGTAGAGGCGCTGAGATGTCACGAATGCGCTGGACTTTGTCAGTGAAGAAATCACTGAACTTGTTGACAAGGTCGGCGCACTCCGTGTCGTCGTGAACAGCCCGCTGTCCGCTGTGCAGTAACTTCTTAGCAGTTCGCCATGTTGCCTGAACGTCACCGGAAACCTGCTGCAGCTATGACCTGATGTAGTCGGCATGTGAATTCATATGCTGTCGCGTGCTACTTTGCAGGCCGCGTCGTATGCTTGCTTGTCTGCCTAAGGCTGAAGATCGGTGCGGCGACATCTACGTTCCAAACGGCGTCGAAGCTGCTTGGCCTGCTGAGCTTCGTCAGACAAGACATCCGTGTTATGCTGACCGCTGTTGCGACGACGTCAGTTCTCAGTGGCGCGTGGATGTCCATGATTCTCGTCACCTCGGCGAATGAACATGTTGAAAGGTGATTAAATCAAACGTTTACTGATTTTAGCAAAACATGCGTATGAACAATTTCTGTGGTAAACTTTGCAGAAACTCCTTGCCTAAGTCCGAATGACAGTGATGTACGATTGTACGTGTATGGAATTTGGTTTATTACGGTGTTTAGATGATCAGCGATTTGTTTATGTTTACTTATGGAGAACTTTCAGTAAAAATTGTCGCGTATAAGGTCTCGAATAGAGAAAATAATGACGATGAACGACGTATCTGATACAGTTGGCCATTGTAGGACCCAGACATTTTCGTTCATGTCGCCTGCTAACTCACACCACACCGGATCCTATGAAGAACGATCGGCTGCTGATCGCGAGCCGCCACCGCGCGGAGCTCTGTACGAAGTTCACCGGTTCATTAGCCTGGAGAAGGCAAAGCTGCTGGCTTTGCTGATTGTGCTCGGATGCGCTTGTAACCACGCTTTGCTTCGCTACAAATACGGTAATATATTAGGCGAATTCTGTTTTCCTTTCAGCACGGCACAGCTTACAGTAGGTGCTATTATCACTGGATATCCACTTATCGAAAGTCTGTTACCAGTGTGACACTTGTAATAGACTTGGCGAAATCACATGGTCACTCACTCGCAAATTTCCGTTTTCACTCACGTTAGTCAACTGCCAAAGATGTCTAAAGTCCAAAAATGAAGAAATATTTACGAACGTTGCGCACTTTTATAACTATTTGACAATAAATAGTATATGTGCATGCAATGCAATCTCTGTGTCACAGCTGTTTCCTTCAAACGTCTATCGACCGAGAACGATTATGACACCGCAATTGAACTGGATTTTAGTTATTATAATTATAACTGAATGCAACTGCAAACCTTATATCTAACACTAATACTAACATTAACCCTAACCCTAAAACTAGGGGGTCTAACCCTAATTGTCCAAGATTGCTTATGACACAGATCGTACTGGATTTTAGTTATTTTAATTGCAACTGAATGCGTCTACAAACCCTAACCCTAACCCTATTACTAACCCTAACCTTAAAACTAACCCTATTTGCTAATTCTACACACAAGTCTGAAGACTAAACATGGTCGTTCTCGGTTATTAGACACCCGCGTGTCAGCTGTACATAATGTTTGATGTTACGTTACGTTATATTAGCGGATGTTTACGACTGCCATGACAGTCCAGTGCGATATTTACGTTGATTTTGTGCAAAGTTCATGTTGAAGTTGTTAAAAGTCTGTCTTGCTGTTCCAGAAAGTTAGTGTGTCCGGAACTCAAACGAAACCTCTGACAACAAAGATTCATGAAATGTGCAATAAGGTATGATTACTGCAAGATTCACGAGTAAGTGACCATGTGATTTCGCCATAGACTTTTTGTCAGTGCATATCTGCTGATAACATTGGCTATTGGTAATAAGCAGATGTGCGGATGTGGCAACGGGTAAAAGGCGAATAAAATCTGTGGATGCTAAGTGTGGATGTGTGGGTAAAAGACGGATGTGTGGATAACAGTTGTCACGTACATTGCCAGTCATGAAAGTTGAGTTTTTCAATAATTTCCAGTAGTTATATTAGGTAACATTTCGCTCCGTAGTTAAGTGCTCAGTGGATGCTTTATAAGTGGCAGTCGTTTGAAGTCTGCCGCTGTGAATTTTTTTACAGTTCACACACTCCATAGACCTAGACAGTCAATAGGCTAATTCTTGGTTGCGAACTCGTCTAGGCATTTACTCCAAAAACAATAGTCTGCTTTGTCACTTGACGACGACAATGCACAACGACAGCATACGACGACGACGACGCATAAGAATGCACAACGAAGCACGGCGATGATGCGAGACATTGATGAAAGACCACGACGCAGTTCGTGACAATGATGCGCCAATTATGTCGCGTGACGACGACACGGGATGATGACGTAACTACGATGATGATGATGCACGACAACATACAATGATGCATGGCAATGCACAACGATGACATGCAGTGACATCACGCGACAACGAACGACAATGGATGATGACAATGATGACTACTAAGTGCAGCAGGAAGTTATTATTGTAAACCCAGATTTTTGCCAACTTACTTATTTTGCCAACTTACGATTTTAACTCGAACGATATACAAAGTAAGGTAATTTCTGTATAGTGCCAGACACAAAGCATGGCGCCCAAACGGTGACATCAAAAAGATGGCACCCAAATTAATACACTGCTTATTGGTCTAGGGGTGTGGCTGAGAATGATGGGTAAAAGGTGGATGTTTTCCGCATCAACATCTGTCTTTTACTCGTTGCCTCATTCACAGATCTGCACATCTGCACATCCGCCTTTTACCATCGTCCACTGACACTAGCTTTTTCTACAGCTTACAGGGTGTCACAAAACACTGCATTGGTACCGTATGATCAGGTAAGCTCACTAAACCCAAACCTAACCCTGAGTCTAAGATCCTTAGCTAAGCCTAATCTTCCATACTTGATCTAGTCATATTTAGTGCTGATGCAGTCGATGCAGCTGGGCGGCCAGTGCAGTGTTTCGTTACACCACAGCTTACAGATGTTGCAAATGTCGAGAAAACCCAGGTGAAAATGTGATTAAAATGTAAGCAATCATTATATACCAATTGCTTTTGCATATTGAGTCACATTGTACTGCTGTAAAGTCTAACAGTCTGATGTGTGTTGTCAGGCTGTAACTCTTGTCAGTGGCTGCTGAGTGATGGTCATTTCCAGGGCTACAACGAGTGGCAGCCGTTTGGATGCATGATGCATCAGTACACAAAGAGGTAAAGTGGTTTTTAGTGATTTTGTCAGAGTTATCAGATGCATTCTTGCTATTATCCCTCACTGTTGCCATTAATCTGATTTTGGAGACAGTGAACAGTTGCCATTTCTTTACTGAATCTAAAATGATTTTGCTGTTGTCGTTGTGCTATGTGTTGGAAACGGAATGCGATGGTCTAAGAATAGTGTGTTGCAGTCTTTCTGTAATTTTTCTTGTTTTCAACACTATGAAAACTATGATTGATCACTTAGGTTGGACTGGTTGATGATACAAAATAATCCAAATATTTTGTTTGAAAATGGTCTATTGACTTTGTTTTACAGGGGCCTCGAAAATACCATAAGTGGTAATCCATGAATTTATATGTATCATGGTTAAAGTTGCATCTTTATGTCATATGATCAATCTCATAGATTGCATGTTTAAACTGTTTGTATAGTGATGCAAGGAACTGTATGCATTATATATCATACTGGGGAGGTCGCAACCACATCGCTTTTGTTGGAGATTCCCGCATACGTCAGTTGTATTTTGACTTTGCCGGTCTTCTAAGCAAGGATGATGTGAAAGCGTACAAAGCACACTCTGATCTGAGGTTCATTGATGAAAAACTGAGCCTTATAGTGGTGAGTCCAGCTCTAGCATATGAATATTTTTGATTTAGTGTGCAGAGCTTTTTAGTTTTTCTTGTGATTAATTTGATCAGAATTAGTTTCGCTTTTCGATAATCCAAATGTCTTAATCATTTTCAGGAACTTGTCTTTTTCTTTGAAATTTTCACATTTGTGTTAAGAAGCATGCTGCACAAAACTAAATGGTTTCAGCTTATGGTTGTAGTTTTCTCATTTCTGCTAATTCCAGATACTCAGCCTGTTATGCAAAACTTGCCATTTCTTTCACAGTATTGGATGTAACAATCACCAGTGGTCAGTTAGAGATGCTGGTTATATGCCAAAACCTCGCAAATCACATATTTTTTGCATATAGTGGCGTTTTCAAAATTGCATATACGGAAATTATGCCGCATATGCAAAAATTCACATATATTCGCATGTATGCCACATATTTCCGCATATGTGACCGTATTTTTCAGCATTTTTTTGTCCAATGTTTGTACATGGATAAAATTGAAGTCGGAAATGTTGAAACTATGCAGGATAGGCCCATTTATGTTAATGTTGATCATGATTATGATTCTTCGTCACTCGATGTTGCATATGCCAGAAATATGCGGCGAAATATGCCGCATATATGCGGTATATATGCCACATATACAGGGTTGGCCAAAAAAGTAAGCTATTGTACTTTTCCATATTTTTGCTAAAAATTGACAAATTTTTACAATTTTTTACCATTAGACTTTGGAAGAAATTTGCTACTCAGTGACATGTATTAGCACCAGCATTATTTTATATTGCCATGGACTGGATTTTCAACAGATGCTCGGAGTCCTTGGGTGTCACAGTTGGTTCTACGCGCTTTGCGGATAAAGCCTATGCCAATGATGATGGTGTTCTGTTCACTGACTGCCCTTCAAAATGGCCAGAAATACTGACCACCTTCGATGAGCACTGCTGCTGAGACCATGGGATCACACACATCATGGCAGAAAACCAAGATTCAGAATATTGGCCACTAAGTACCCTTAGTATTGGTACTAACAGCATGAATGATTATGCGGCCATTTTAGTAAGCCATATTATGCATTTTATTTATCCATTCATCTGTCTGTCTCATGTTGGCTTTTAACTCGAAGATGAAAAGCGATGGAAAAACCACAATTGGTGCGAACAGTTCCCAGAGCTCAAAAGGTCAAAGGTCAAGGTTAGGGTTATGCAGTGCAGTGGATGGCCGCATATTATGTTGGCAGTGGGCTGACGTCTTTGTGTCTTTGAATGTGCAGGAGTTTCGGTGGCAGCCCATTGTGAATGAGTCAATGCTGGAGGTGTATAAGTCCTGGCTGTCTTCGAAGTCTAATGAATGGCCCAAGCTAATTATCACCGGCAGTGCTACCGTAAGACAGTGTTTTATGTGATGTGTAGTATCTTTAGTAGTAGTGGCACCAGCACTGGTAGTATTAATAGCTGTAGTAGTTTCATTACTGGTCATGGAATTATCAACAATGGCAGTATGTAACCTACATGATTTTGTTTAGATTTATTATTTAGTCTTAGATGCTGAAGCATTTTCTGGCCAAACCTAGAGAGGTGGTTGCGTTTTGGTGGCAAACGGTATCTTTTTTTCATCAGTACACCATGCTGCAGTCAGACATGCTGAAGGAGTTATATTGTGTTGACAGTGGAGTATAAAAGAGAGCAATGCATCAGATGTGGCACTGGAGAATTTTCAAGGTTTGACGGCTTCTTTTTTCACAGTTGGTTCTACTACTGTGTATTTGACACATAGTGAATCATGTTTTGTTTGGTATTATGTTGTTTTTCAAGTATTACTTGGGCCTAGTATTTTGTGTTAGGCACTGCAGTCCAGTACTGTTGTGCTTGTGGGAGGCATTACACAGTATTTTATTACGCGCGAAAGCAGCTACTGCTTTCAGCGTGTCTTAGCCATCGCATTTCTGTCCGTCTGTCTGTCCGTCACACAGGTGGATCAGTCAAAAACGGTGCAAGCTAGGATCACCAAATCTTCACCATCGGCTGCCTGGAAGATTCTAGTTTCAGGAACCGTAAAGCTTTTCCATAAATTCAAAGGGGGTCACCCCGAACATAAGCACTAAATGAGAGGGGGGGTAAAATTTGCAATTTTTGGCCAATAAGTCGCTGTATCTCAGTAACGGTGCGAGATAGGGCCTAGGTTACTATTAATCACTAATAGGAAATCGTACACTGGCTCTCGATTGGCGTCAAATTCAATGACCTTGAATGCCAAAATAGGGGATTTTATGGACTTTTTTGGCGATTTTGGGTTGCGAGACACATTGCAAGAGCGAATTGCGCCGAAACCAATTGAGATAGACATGGACAAGCTGCATATGAAATTTTCAGCATTAAACGTAGATTTTGACAGTCCAAGTCTCGATTTTCTAGATTCAAGGAAACTTGCACACGAGGGTATCAAAGAGCGGTACCTCCGTAAAAGTCGTTATTTTACCGTTGTTGTCCAGTAACTGCTATAGGCTTTCGTGCGTCTCGTGAGCATTAGCTAAAATTTCTTGTTGCGATTATTATGCTTATCGTGATTTTCACAAATTTATTAGTACTGTACTTGGTTTTTATCAGATTTTCTAATTGCATAAAATGTCACAATTGTGCTGCTGTATTTGAAGACAGTTAAGCAACACTGTGTTACTAAGATATCTGTTTCTGATGTTTTTCCTCTGTATGCCAGTTTTCACTCTTTCTGTGTGTGTGTTCATTCATCTGTCCATCCGGTGTGGGCGCCTAACTTGAAAACAAAGTAGCATCAAAAAGCCCCGAATTTGTGTGAACGTTCCCGGCACTAGAGCAACCCATGTGCGAGTTTTCAGTTCGAGGTGTCACAGAGGTAATTGGACGTCAAAGATTCGAGAAAATGAGGCATAAAATATGTAGGCTAGAACTTGTTATTGTGAATGCCATGTGTTATTTCAATGGTAGAAAACATGACGAACATTGTCTCAGCATTTGAGGATATGAAGCACAAGAGCAGTATCGTCTGGATGCTTCAGGGTACTTTACTGTTGCACTGTAACATTTCGGTCTTTCCAACCAGTTGAAGCACATTATGTACTATTATGGTGTAAATTCCTTTAGTGCTAACAGCGTACACTGAGTACTTGGAAAACAGTTTGGTTAACTGTACATAGCTGTCTGATAAGCATTTGCTTGAAGGTAATTATGTCATTTATGTGATACATAGTCGTAAACGTGCAAAACAAGCTGCTGCAAAGTAATGATTTGTCACTGCAAGACTTCCTAGGCTGCTGCTTTTGCTTTGTTGGTTATCTTTTGGTTTACTTCTTAGTTTTGAGTATATTTCTCGACTGTCGTAAATTGTACTGTGGTTATGAAATGTGGTTGCAATACATGTCATGCAAAGTTTTATTGTTCTGATGATGACGATGATGATGACTGCCATGTGATTTGTAACACGTGGTATTTGTTTTTAATTTTATTAATTTACTAAGTATTTAACCTGTTTATTGCTGCATTATTTGTATAGCTGCAGTTGCTGCAATCATAACATAGCGATGTCTGTTGTACAGTGTACAGCGATGTACGCATGTGTGTATTGTATGCTGTAGATCCAGTGTTTGAACCTCGTCTATCGGTGAATCGTTCAATGATCACAAATGCTCAGGTCGACCGTTACAACAGAGCAGCACTACACAAGCTGTCAGTGTTTGTTTGTCTGTCCGCCTCTCTGTCTCTGTCTGTCTCTTTATGTGTGTCTGTTGTCTGCCGGTCACATAATTACTACGTAGGAAATTTTAATGAGCAAACTCTGTGATCATTAAGTTATGATCGAAGTCATATTTGTAAGAGAAGCTGTATAATTGTTTCTTATGCAGCCATCATGTCTTTCTGTGGAGAACTTGAGTGTGCCATTCTGTTAACAACAGTAGAGGTACAACACTCACTAATACTGTCTCGGTGCATTTGCTGACTACTTTTGCGTGACTTCACTGTTTAAGCTTATTGTTACGTGTCCTTGTAGTCTTAGGATTTAACGCCATGCTAAAGTTAATTCGTTCTTCATCATCATCATCATTAACAGCTCACAAGGTTGATAAATTAAAACGTATTTTCTGTTGGAATTTGGACTGTTACAGCATTCTGTAGTTTTTAGTCTGAATTAACTATAGTTTAGTTTGTAGCTCTGGTAATAGATGTGTGTTTTTGGATAAAAATATGGGCCTGTTCATGGTGAAAATTTGTAACTTTTTGTAAGTTAAATGAAAAAAATAAAGTAGAGCTGTCGAAGCATTGATTTTTAACACACTAATGCACTGCGCTACTTTTTAACACAATAATTAACACGTTATTAATGCACCCATTCCTGTTGAAAGGGAGAGAGGGGGACAGTTACCCCAGGCCCTGCAGCGTTTGTGGGGCACCGCCTGTAGAATATAGAAAGTTAGAAACAAATTGAAACATATTTTAAACAATAACTGACGTTACCGGTAGCATAGAAATCTGTTAGCCTGTCATCTAAATAATATTTATTTACAGTAGTGATGGAACGGCAACTACAGTTCTGTTACTTGAATTTATTCGATTGTAAATTAACTGCAGTTTAATGGAATGTGGGAACCTTTGTTTCACAGAATTTAGTAAATTGAATAAATTTACGCATGCGCGTTAATTTATTAGCACATTAACGCATTAATTTGACAGCTTTAAAATGAAGTGATTTGCTTATGTTAGCACGGTGTTTATGTGTGTTTTTCTGGTAGGTTTCTGGTAAGTTCACTCCCGATTTGGTCATTACTAATCGCTTTTTGGTGAAAATGTATAATTTTTTAAAATTAAATAAAAGTAGAATTAGGTGTGCTGTTAGCATTACGTCTATTTGTGTATTCTGGTAGGTTTCTGAGTTCAGCATTGATCTGGTCGTCATCTCGTCTGCTTGCGTCTGGGTTCCTGTCGTCAATGTCGGATGGCATTCATGTGAGTGGTGCGGCTTTGTCATGGGACTCGCAGATTCTGCTCAACATGTACTGCAACAACCATATGAACTTCAACGACGGCACTTGCTGCACCAGCGTTGAGCCGGCGTCCGTTGTACAGCTGGCTATGCTTCTAGTCTTCACTGCTAGGTCAGCTGTGCGGTAGTGGCAGTTGTTGGTGCTCTTGTTGTAGTAACATTGTAGTCGTAGCAGCGGTTGTAGTTGTAGTAATTGCAGTTATAATTTTACTAGCATTGAGATGGCATCTGTCTTTCAGCTTGTTGTGCTGAGCTAGTTTTCACTGCTAGGTTAGCTTTACATCGTCGTCATTCGTGACATAAAGGGGTTTAACATGGCCTGCGTATATAATGTGACTTTGTGACTTTGTAGTACTTTCGCACTTAATATGATAAAACCTGGAGTGGCTGGTATTAATGATTAATCACACATTTTTAAAAATATTAATGTAATCTTAATTTTAGTGTAGGCTTTAGCATTGTTGCATCAAGTTCTGCCCATTTGCTGTTGTGCATGTCTGTCTGTACAATCTGTGTTTGGCTCTGTGTATCTCTCTGTCTCTGTCTGTCAGTAATCTGTATCTATGTCTATGTGTCTGTCTCTATGGTCACTGTCTGGTTTTGGTTATCTGTCCGTATGTCTGTGTATGTACAGTCTCTGTCTGGCTCTGGGTATCTATGTGTGGCGTTGGCATCTACATCGGGTCTTCATACAGCAACATGACAGCAACCACACCAGCAACAACAGTGTGCCACTGCTGCAACAACAACAGCAACACGGCTGTGATAGGGATATGTACGTTAACACAACTACCTCATCATCAGCAGCCGCAGCAGCAGGTGGCGCAGCTATGGCCGGTAATGGTGTGAGTCGACGTGATGACTCGTGGTATGAAGTGGCGACGTGCATAGCACGACTTGGAGTTGTTATTCTCTACTTCTTCCTCTGCGACAGGTGACTGTTGTAGTGGTGGTAGTCCATCATTCTGTTTGTTACGTCATTCTGATTCGGGTGGGCACTGGGCAGTTCATCGCACCAAAAAGACTTTGGTAATATTATTAGTAGCAGTAGTAGTAATCCAGGCTGGTTCACAAAAAAAAACAGGAACATACATGTCATACATAGTGCTACCATTTTTACGTGCAAGAGCACATGATGCTTCATGCGTTTTAGCCATTGTCTGGGCGTACGTCTGTCACACTGCGGTATTGTATCAAACAGATGCAAGCTAGGATCATGAAATTTTCACTGTGAGTTGCCGCAAGTGATTGTCGGCTGCAAGGCACACATAGAGTATTGCGTAGAAATGGCTGGAGATGGACAAGGACAACCTGTGAACAGGAAATGCTAAGGTTCTCACACCTCTCATGAGCTTTGCTCATATTTCTTGTTGACTATTTTACTAGTCAAGTAGTCATCGACTATTCGGTCAACTACTGAATATAATTATTGTGATGGACAAAATTATCATACCCGAAGTATGCTGCTAGTGTGCAAAATACATAACTTGCAATTTCGAACATCAAGTTGGCTTCTTGTAGAGTTTTTACAGCAGTGTTATTGTTTAAACTTTCACCTTTTAAGATGAGCAACTTTTCTATGTATTTCATAAACACAAGAAGTGATGAAACCAAATTCGATTTTATATTAATATGTCTATTCAGTGTAACAGTTTTAAGTCGAAATGTGTTTGTAATCAGTATACAGTCATGTTGTGGTAGACACTAATGCTGCTCCTTAAAACTGTTTTACTAGTCGTTCAACTTTTTTCAAATTTTGACTAGTCATCTATTAGCCGACTGAATTAATGTAGATCGAGAAGTTGGACAGTTTTCTAAATGATTGGCTTTAATCAGTAATCATTGCATTAAAGGGTCATGTTGAACACTATTCAAGTGTTTCACTGTTTAGTGATTTCTGTTTTTTTGGCATATTATAATTAAGAGGGTCATGTCATTGTTGACGATGTAAATTTTTCAGGACGACGTTCTTTATGAAGGAGAACAAATATTACACAAACGTCAACTTTTTCCTTCCATTTTCCTATCTCATGATTCTTGGCTTGTTCTTTACCGAGAAAACAAAGCAGGTACAATGCTAGTACACTGTTTTTTTTTTCTGTCTTGTGTGTTTGACTGGAAAATCTGTTTGTTTCATTCATGAGGACTGACTACAGTGACGGCAGTTTTGCTGTTATTGATCTATTATGTGGAAGAGGCTAGCAGCTGAATTTCTTAGAACATTTCTGAGGACTTAAGCTGCTGTGCGTGTAACAGTTGATATGGCACATTTGCTGCATATATTCAAATTTGCAATGCGTTTGCAGCAGTAAAAGTAAGGACATACAGTGTCACAGTAACAGTGCTGTTTTGCTTGCACTAGACCTTTACAAAAGAGAACTGCCCGGATCAGTGGCTATTATAGTTATAACTTTTTGTTAATCATTTTACTTCAGCTCTTGCTGAGGGACTAAGACAGAACAATAATAATACAACTTGGAGTTACAAAACAACATAAATATGATTAATAGCAATAATGTTGCATTGGGTGTGTGTTAGTCATCTATGTTGAGTTGTAATCAGACTGATGAATGGAAAGGCTAGATGCAGCTAGTTATACTCAACTATCACCTGACAACTACAACAACAGCAACTACTACTACTACTACTATTACTACTACAGGAAGAACTAATACTGCTAATGTTGCAACTAGTAGTGTGTGTGTTAGCCGTCGACATTGAGTCGTGATCAAACTGATGAATGGAAAGGCTGGATGCAACTTGTTATACTCATCTATCATTTGACTGGAGCCAGTAAGATCCTGCCAATCTACATGCACATCAGGGTCATGGTGTCGTCATACCTGTTCCTTTCTGGCTACGGACATTTCTGTTACTTCTTCAACAAGGCAGATTTCACCATCCATCGACTTATCACGGTATTTTGCTGCTACCCGATACTACCTCTATTACTACTACTGTTGCCGCAACCGTACGTAATTGAAGTGTTACATAATTCCGATTTATTTTTAAATATTCGAAGTTTTGTTAATTGAAATATTGTTTATTTGTATGTTATTGTGGCTTGATGCAATGGTTAGCATAATAATTGGACTGGTGACCGCAAGGTCATGAGTTTGACTTCCGGCAATTCCATTGCTAAGCAACAGCCCTGTGCAAGTTGTTCACACATACACATAATAATATTTATTATTATTAGGATATGTGCCTTTGTCACCGTGTAGTATAATTTGGTACTGTGCATATAACTGAACTGTGTTTGCACTCACTGCAAATAACAGTCAGATAATGCAGTGTTATGCAGTGTTCGATATTTTCTTGATATCCATGAACTACAAAGTGAGTTATGTGTGTGTTGAAATGAGGGTTGTTGCTTATTTTTCTGATGCGGTGTATTACTACAACTGCTATATTACTAGTGTTTGTTGGTTGTCATTGCAGGTACTGGTGCGGTTTAATTTTCTTGTGATCATTCTGTGCTTGGTGATGAATCGGCCGTATCAGTTCTACTACTTTGTGCCACTCGTATCATTCTGGTTCGTCGTCATCTATGTCACAATGGCTGTCTGGCCGCGCATCACAACTACCTCAGTCAACAGTATGTACTAGTAGTACTAGTTGTTGTAGTTGTTTTTGTAGTAGTAGTAGTAGTAATATTTGTAGTCGGTATATTCGTAGTGGTTGTAGTATTATTATTATTTCGGTTTGTTGTCATCTACGTCATGATGGCTGTCTGACTCCACATTACAATCATCTCGTTTGATAGGAAGTTGTAATATTGGTAATAGTGGTGGCATCTGCTGCAGTGTGACTTTAGTTATATTACTAGGGTTAAGGTTAGGGTTAGGCTAACCCTAGTTAGCAACAGCAAGAGCATTGACAGGGGGACAAAGTGTGGCTGGTGCCAAGTAGTAATAGCAGCATTGTTGAGTGCATTGATACTGTGAATTGCATGGCAGAAAGGTCACCTGGCTTGCAAAAGTACTACAACAACCATTCTCGAAAGATTACTGAGATGCTCAGCTGTAATAGTTGTTGTTGTAGTAGTAATAGTAGTAATTGGTGTGTATATATTCGTATGCACAGATGCTCGGTTGCAGTATCTATTGATGCTGATGAAGTTTGCTGTACTTATCACTGTCATCACACTCATGTATGCCTCTGAGGTAAATGATTTGTTTATGTGAATTTGCAGTTACGTTTGCTTAGAGCAAGTAATACAGTAGAGCATGTGACATTAGCACCAAGCTTACTTTTAGATCTGAAGGTGTAGAAACACTGCTGAAAATACACAGAATCACTCTGGTCCAACTGTTAACTGCTTACATTCTTCCACAGAAGTAAGATCACTGCACGTACGATAGTCGACAAGGAGCAAATACTTACACGTGGGAAACATACTTACGCACACAAAAAGTGTGATAATGGCTATGAAACGATTCACAGCCAACTGTTTATGTTGTGTGATTTGATAGTAAAGATGGCAGTAACAACTATGATGATTGCAGTTTTGTGGCTGCTATTAGATTGTGCCGTATCTGTCTTAGCTCTAAAAATTTGTTAGAGTCGACTTGTCAACAAACAGATAGACTTGGCTTAAAAACATTAGCTGTTCTCTTCAGTAGAGCTGTGTCGTGGTTGTGTTGTAAGTGTTTTTTGAGTGGATATTTATGTCTTGGTTGGCTGTGTTGTGTTGTAGCTATTCTTTGCTGTTGCTGTATTGTAGGTATTCTTTGAGCGGATATTTCTGTCTCGGGTTCTCAAGCCTTTGTTTGTATCGGCCGATGACTCGGTGCTCGACTGGAGATTCAGATGGCAGCTTGATCGATACGTGAGTACTAGTTGTAGTAGTAGTAGTAGTAACAGTAATAGTAGTAGTACTGGGTTGCTGTTTGTTGCCCAAGTACAGTGTATAGAGCCATTACTTAGTGGGTAATTTTTTGTTACTCTGTTACTGTCTGTTTGTTTATTGTTGTGACTTTAGTCAAAATTTTGACACATAAAATGACTTATTAATTTCGTGATTAATCATTAATTTTCACAGCTTTTGTATATTTCCAATCTTCTTTGGAGAAGTGGCATGGATCTCCGTTTGACTCCTTAGTGGGACAAGAGGGATGCTAGTTACGGAAGGGTCGTGGAGAGGTGTGTTGTAGTGTTACTGCCCAAAAACTTGGCAGCCATTTAAGTGCTGATTGGGGACCTGTGTATAAAAATACTGGAACGTTTGAGCACCAGCAACGACTGTTTTGGTGTGCTCTGGTAGTGACATGTGTGCGGTAGTCGTAGTAGCAGTAGTAGTATCAGAGGTGGTATGTCTGCAAGTTGCACACCGTGATGTCACGTATGACGTGTGTCTGTGCAGAGTACCGTGTATGGGATGGGGTTTGCGTTTGCACTGATCGTCGCCAAGAAGCGCAAGCTGCTGGGAAACAACGGGGAATCCCAGTCCGGCCTGTGCCGAGTTTTCATCTGGGTCGCTGGCTTCCTGTCGGTCGTCAGCCTAATTGTGAGTAGATAATCATTTTTGCCTTTGTTGCTCTTAGTAAGTAAGTGAGTAAGTAAGTAAGTAAGTAAGATTATTTAGAAGGCGCAATTTAACAATAGCCACAATGCGCCGCACTCTCAACGCTCAAACAAAAATGTCTTTAATTGCCATTTAAACTGTTCAAAGTTAATGTCAGTTTGTCTCAGATGAGCTGGCAGACTGTTCCACAGCCTTGGACCTGCAGCAGCAAAGCATCTGTCTCCAAAGCTGCTGCAGGTCCTTCTGACGACACACGTCTTTGAATTGGCAGATCGCAGCTGACGACGATCTTCGTCGGAGGCTCTTGTTAGCAGTCTGTACATTAGAACAGATGGTTTGAAATGTTTCGTTGCTTGACTGCATACTGCTGGTTGCCATATTTAGTATAGCTGAACTGAATAGTGACTTTTAATGTTTGGCCAAATCTGAATACGTATATTGAATGACAGTATGAGCAACTAATAATCTGCCACTAGTGTATAGTAAAATGTAAAGATGACATTTTTAGTTGTAATGTGAAACATTTAGGTTATATTTTTCGTGTTTGTTACTCCATAAAATTAATTTTTTTGAATGAATTAACAAGCATAGTGTCAACTGCAGTAGTTTCTGGCTGCAGCTTGTAAGTAGTACAGATGCATGATCTTACAATATTCGAATTTTGAGAATGCAAATTAAAATTGTGTTACAAACTTTTTCTTGTATGTCCAGTGTGAGTCGGTCTTTGTGACTACAGATAGGATCATTTTCATATTGTATGCCAGCTGTAGTTACAAACTTGCTCTTGTATCTCAAGTGTGAATGGGTCATTATGGTTGCAGCGCCAGGCATACTTTTGTTAGAAACTTTTCTTGTATTTCAAGTGTGAATTGCTCTTTGTGGTTGCTTTGTCACTTTTTTATATCTCAAAAGTCTGAATGGGTCATTATGATTAGTGTGCCAGGCATACTATTACTAGAAACTGTATCTTCTATCTCAGAAGTGTGAATGGATCATTATGGTTGCTTTATTGTCAGGCATACACTGTCTTCACTCATCTGTGTCCACGCAAGAAAACCTGCAACGTCATACATTCATACCTTGCATTTATCCCGGTGAGATATGGCTTTTGGTTGCTAGTTAATATTTCCATCTTTTGCCAGTATAGTTGCTGCTGTTGGTTGCGTGTTAAAAACCTGCCAATATGCCCGAAATGTTCTCCCACAAAGACCCAATCTGACGTAGACTATTTGCAGATAAGTAGGCTGTTTAAGATTAGAAGCAGCACCAGCAGGTGTCATAGTTGTACAGGGTGGGCCAAAAAAACTGGCACAATGTTTTTATATGTCGATAACTTTGTCAAATATTAACTGATTTTCAAAATTCTTTCACTGTTGGAATCAGGAGAAAATTTGTGGCAACATTATCACTATAGGTCCACCACACCTTTAGCGTAGCTACACTACCTGGTGAAATATCAGTGTCTTAAAAGTAACAATTAAAAAGAAGGCGATATCTGTAACGACACATTCTAAAAATGAACAACAGAAAACAATCTGTTTATTGTCTCAATTATTGTCTAAAGCAACTGTCACATCTTGCAGTTTTTTCATCGAAGTTGTTCAATACGTCCGCCTTGTGGATGATGCACTCAAGCCGACGACACCACTGAACGATGGCGCGATCATCCAAATGCTGCAAGTTTGCTCCACTCAGTGACAATCGCCTGCTTCAGCTGGTTGATTGCCGTGAATTGTCGATGTTGATAGACCATTTGTTGAAGGACCCCCCAAACAGCATAATCGACCGGATATAAGTCCGAGTAAATTGGCTCGATCAACGTTGATCACGCAATTGGTCAGTGTCGTCGCCGACTTAAGTGCGATGTCTGATATTTCACAAGGTAGTGTAGCGACATATGAGGTGTGATGAGATCTTTAGTGACAGTGTTGCTACAAATGTTCTTCTGATTTCGACAGTGAAAAATTTTGAAAATTGGTTTCTATTTGATAAAGTTATTAGCATATAAAAAAACTGTGCCAGTTTTTTTGGCCCACCCTGTAGTAAATGTAGTAGTTGTAGCAGTAAGATTGGAAGCACTTGTGTGAAAAACTTATCAGTGGCAATGAATTTGTTAGCAGTCGGTCAAAAGAAATTGACTAAAACTGAGGAGGAATTGTAACTTGTCATGGAAAACTGTTTTTTTAATAAGTTATATAAATTGATGAAAATACAGCTATCTATTTAAATTGTTTGTTGGTGTTTCCACAATCGCTGTTGCTTTCTGGCATCTGTTTACTGTTGATTACATTTGGGCCAACACCTGCTGTCGGCTGTTTCATTTACATACTAGTGTGCAAGATGTGGTTTACCTCAACATGGACCGGTGCTGCAAATGTTGTAAAATGTTCGTGAATTTCGTGGTGCCTGTAGCATCGTCACGTTGCCCGTAGATTAGAGTAAATATTGACAGTCCAAATGTTGCAGATCGTGGCTTACATTTGTCTGAGAAACATTCACGAGAGCTTACGTGCAAAATACAGCGTGTTCTTCGCGTGGTTTGGACGCATTTCACTCGAAGTAAGTCATCGGACATTTGATGTCTTGATTTTCTATTACAGCTGTCAAGTTACTGTGTTGTTTAGCACTTTGTCACATTCGTGAATTGATTGTGTTTGTGAAAGTTGAGAAATTAAAAAAAATTTTTTTAGTGAGAACAAATTACTTTGCACAGCTGTTTCATTGTGTTTAAACATTGCCATATTACAACAAATGGCACCAGAAACCGTCAGAACCATCTGTCAAACTTCCATTGCTTCGCCTCAGCTATTTTTGCTATAGAGTTTGTGAATCAACCTATAAAATTCCTAAGAAAACCTTGCTTATGAAATCATAAGTTTGCTGACTTAGGAAGAACTTTTTTAGGAAATATCTTGAGAACATTTGTAGTAAGTTAAGTCACAACTTTTGTCAGTATATAACGGAGATGTAGGAAGTGTCTTTATTATCTGTCCCATTGCTGTAGCATATCATGGGACAGATTATAAAATCACTTCTGTCATTCTGTCAGTTTGTCTGTAAACACTGCTACAGCTGTAATTTTGATTCGTTTTTGATGAAATTGTGCACAGTGATTCGGCGCTCGGAGAGTAAGGTCGAGTTTGTTTGGGGTGAAAATCCGATGACTCCTTCCCCTATTTTGCCCCAGTTTTTGTCCCTGCAATGCATTTTCAAAGGGAAGGTTTTCGTACCGCAGTAAACAAACCTGTGGGCCTATAGTGACGGCTGATAGCCCAAAAACGTGTCTCAGGGGCGGCTATAAGCACGAAAGAGAAAAATAATTTAATTCCTTAATTTGAGCCTTTAACCCCCAAAATAGTGGTCACTGCATTTTCAATGGCCTGTCATTTACAAACATTTACAACTGCAGAAACGATTAATTTTTTGGTGCCATAAAGTCGTTTCTGTGCAGATTATTTCAGCAAAACAGCTGAATTAGTATTCGTTACAGTATTTAATTTACACATGTATAAAAAAGTAACAAAATGCCTGAAATTTGGAAAAATAAACTATCCAAGACAGCTAAACGAAATGCTAATCTCAAACATTATTATATGTGTTCGCCAGAGAGTACGCTACCTGCGTATGCATTATTGTTTTTTTATATTAAATTTCTTCAGCTACTGCGTATACTGTTATTTTACATTTGCATATGTAGACCTGCATTTTAAGTTTATACCACAAATCCCATAAAATTTCTTTGCGTTTTTGAACTTCTGTGTAGTTAATCGTGTCCTTACAGTACGCTGACACCACAATTGTAAATATCTACGTTCAACTAGTTACACTGTACGCTGGCTTTGCGATGTACACCATGAAGTAAGAGCGTAAAACGCTGAAACGCAACAGCTATCGTGGCAAAATGGGACAGATACCTCGTTCCACAGAGCATATTTCTAGTATCGTAATGTTTACAGCTGTTGTATTTGAGTAGTAGTAGTAGTATTTGTAGCAGCAGCAGCATCAGTCATAGTAGTGGTGGTGGTTGTTGTTGTTGTTGTAGTTGTTCGTGGCTCAGTATCACATCTGGCTGGCAGCTGACACCCACGGCCTGCTCGTCCTAGTCCCCGGCTACCCAGTAATGAACGTTGTTCTGTCGTCGTTTGTATTCGTCTGTGCGGCGCATGAGATACACGACGTCACCGCCAGGCTGTTGCCACACCTCGTCCCTTACGACTTCCGACGAATGATCTGTAATGTTGCCGCTGCTGTAGCTGTGGCAGTTCCATTGGCTCTTGCACGTGCCCCTTCCCCCACCTTCTCTTAGCTGTTAGACTGATGTACTAGAGCTATATAGGCAGTATTCTTAGAGATAGCCCATCTCAGAGTTGTGGAGCATCACCTGCCATATCAGTTCAGTAGATCACCCGCCACCCGACATAGGTGAACTTGTCCACCTTAACTTCAGCCAGACGGACTGATTGGTACTCGATGTACCTACCACAGAGGGATGAAAATTTGAGTTGGTGGTGATGATGGGTTAATTAGCGAGATGGTTCACCTGTCCGCAGATAGTCACCCATCCATATAGTAACCAAGCTTGGCATAGAGCAACTTCGTTAATCGATGTTTCACCGGATCCAAATAAAGCTCAAAATTTTCAAATGCTGAAGTTTGCTAAACGTTTGATCTTAAATATTGTGATATCAGGCTAAAGGTTAAGTATGGAACACTTTGATTGTGAAGCAACTGGTAATGGGCATTTCACAGTTTAATCGATGACAAGTGTAATCAGCGTAAGTTTAGCAATCAAGTTGCTTTAACCATAGATTGAGAGTTTGTGAATAAAGTTGCAAATTTAATTATGTGCTTAGAATTCGTTTTTGCATGTCCCTGTTAATCAGAACTCTTTGAATTCACAATCTGGCTTAAACGACTCGCGCTGAGAAGTGAGTTACCTGTACATGGCCTTGATGTGTAGCGTTCAATCAGATTCTTCCGTCATTATGCTTTTCTGCCAGAATCGTCTTCTGCCAGCCAGAAAGTCTGGGTGTATTTACGATGGGCCTTGCAGCCCTGCTTTGGTGTGCATTGCAGTCTTAGGAAATTAATTGTCTAAAATTTGTCCCAATATTGTTGTTTTGGGATGCACTGTTTGAACGTGTTTACAGGGGGGAGGGGGCTTGCACCATAAACACGGTTGGAAATGTGCATCTGAAATATACACCTCTAAACATGCCTGCGCAGAAAATTTTGAGTGCTGCATTATGTGCCGTGTCATATTGGCAGACTTGGGTGCTACGCAGTCGTAGTTACTTAGTACCATGAATAGTCTGTGGCTTTTACAATTTTTTTGGTATTTATATTGCAGTATTTTCTCTCCTGAAGTTGTTGATGCTTGTTTCCATTGTTAATGTACACTAGGCGACATTTAAGCATTCGAAATGGCATTTATTTATATTGCCCAGGATAGAAAACCATGTAGTTTGAAGACCAGTTTGCCAATTTTTGTAATGTCAGCATGTGATTTACGTGTTTATTAATGTGTGGTTATGTCTGAGGGTATGTCATAAAAATTGCTGTGCTTCCAGTTGCTGTCCTAAAATACTTATCGGACACTCAAAAGCATCGGTGCAGTTTTTTGGTTTGCTCTCAAAATTTCCTGTTAATTTTTCTTGTCAGTACCAGTGCATGTGATTGCCTGGACGACCATCACCAAAATTACCTGAAAACCCTATTCACTCCTGTTTTCAGAATTTTATTGAAACAAAACTGTTTGCTGCAGTATTTTTGCAAAATTTTATATTACTGCAGTATTTGTGCTTTAATTCTCGTGGGTGCTATTCATTGTGTCAGAAATTTGGGGCAAAGCCCAGCGTGAGTCCACCCTGCGCCCCAAGTCTGATTGGGGGGACAGTTTAGGGGACTCGCATTCCTTTCGTAACAAAGTCACGTGGCCCAAATTCCAACACATTAGCATATGCAGAATGCACAGTGTCGACTTAGCGTAGGTAGACATTAGCCAACTAACCGTTGTCGTTAGTGGACCAAAATTAACCAAATTTTTTTTTCTTCAACGTGGGAGGGACGGTAGTTGATAACGCCGTTTACCGCTTGTCGATATCTCTATCCATTCCAGAGATATTCGCGCTCAAAGTTGAAAGTTGTCCTAAATTGTGCCAAATTTTGGACGTTTTTCGCTATCCCAAATTTTAAGGGGGCGGTGCCCCCCAAGCCTATCCCCCCAAAAATTTGTATGCACGTTATCAACCCCACTTAGCACTACATCACGTGGCAAAGTTTCATTAGGCTACTCCATTTGGCTTTAAAGTTGTAGTGGCTAATTCGCTACAGTTAAGGCCAATTTTGGACCCCTTTCAAAAAATTGTAAGGGGGACCCCAGTGGGGAGAGCGCTAGCAAGACTTGGTCATTCTGTAGCGCGTGTAAAAATTTGGGGGCGCAGCACCCCCTAGGGGCCGAAATATGGTCTTCCAAAAAAGTCAATTTGGGTGGGTATGATTCCACATCAGCAAAACATAAGTCCTCCCAAAAACTGTCGTTTCTGAGCGGACTAATTATTCTCGTATCCCTAATTTTTCATGACTGCAACTGGAAGTGCATCAATTTTTATGGCTAGTTATGATGATGTTACCAGTTACTCTTGCCACTAAGTTACTACCAGGCTGTCGATTTTGTTGTTCATAATTACGGTTATTTGTTATTAATTATGCAAATAATGATGATTATGAAAATCTGTGCTTGTTTTCTTGTTACATGATTCGCTGATTTCACGTTTTTGCAGCACGCAACACGTCACAAAATTCACATATTGATAACAAAATTTCTAAGCTGTCTAAGTAAGGGGGTCACCCCCCCTCCCCTGCTCTGGCTTAGGTCCCATGCTATGATTTGTTACTGCATTGTTTTTGCCCATTTATTGCCTTGTGTTGGTGTTTAGTACTGATGTGATAAATGATAAGATAATAATTTTAATGCATAACTAGGGTCCCCTCCCAATCCCTGCTGTCAAGTACCACTTTACCTACTGTCCATCTCTCAGGTTAACTTGCGGATTAGATTTTTTCGCCACATTCACAACAGGTACAAAGCTATTACACTATACACAGTGGAATGTTCAGCAAATGATATACAGTAACAGGTATGCAGCAGAAATTAGGAAAAAAAGACAGATTAATAACAAACACTATTCATTAACCGTCATAACTGTAAAACTCTATCTGCAGGGTGAGATCACTTGTCTGGAAAACCTTGAAATGTTAGGGAATTTCATGGATGTCAGAAATATTGCAGATTTCAGTAAAAAATTAGGGAACTGTTCGGGAAAACATCTTATAGCACTTGTTTATAATATTTATCAAATGGTCAAGAGTGTCGTAAATCGTCAAGAAATTGTCAGGGAATTTCATACACTTGTCTGGAGTGTGGTCACCCTGTATTTGGAGTCTGGACATGCGTTTCTTGGACTACATGGCACGAATTAACTTAAAAAATTCAAGAGTGCAAATAAGATGGACAGTATTACAACCACTAAAATTCTACACATAAAAACAAGGAGAGCCAAAAGCTGGCGACATCAGTTGGCAATTTAAACAATTTTCATTCAACTATACGGGGTTATTTCAAGTAAGGACTGGTTCCCGTGGGATGCCACATACGGCGTAGGTGGAGACTGAACTGGGCCGACTTTGACCAAGTGCTGGCTTCCGTTATGACGACAAACTACAAACTAGAGATGCACAATCTGACAAAAAATCGCAAACATTCACAGCTGAGAAACATGATTAAATATGCTGATGTCCGAGCATCACTACGAAAGACTGTACTGACATAATCTACAACAACATACCAATTACAAGATCGTAATATTCTTACACATGCAAGATCACTGGAGCACGTTAGACACAAAGAAATGTTTAATATGTTTGAATAACTTCAAGCTTATCAACTCTCGTTTGTGAAACCCAGTCACCGAGAATCAAGTCACTCAGTCAGTTATTCAGTCACCAATTAGTTTTGCACTGCAGCCAGCATTCAAAATGCAAAACAAAGTTATCCACAACTTATCTTTTTGGACAAAAATTTTTTCGTACAAATAAAAATCTAGACAACTGTTCAATCAACTATATAAAACAACAAGGAAAAACGAACTAACTGCCACGGGTCACTTTGGCTCAGAAACAGACCGGGCTGTAAATAAGGCTGCATTTGACTTCAAGGCAATAAAGCTAGTTAGCGACCCTTCTGCAAGTGACGTAACAGTTGTGAAAATTGTCGAAACCGTGAAAAGGGAGAATTAATACTTTAAACATTATTTTTAGGGTATTAAGATGTAGCAACCAGAAGACTAATGATAATGATTTGATAAAGCAATTAGTGCTTTATAACAGTTATGTAAAATGGTGCGACTTGGCCTTTAACCAATATATCAAGCAAGAAGAGTCACATTTTAATTCATTGTTTGCAATTTATCAGGTTTTTCCATAAAACGTGTTTTTACATTTTAGAAATCTTTTGACAGGGTTCATAACATCTATGATATGACGTACTGGACAGCAACATATATAACTCAAAAGTACACATCGGTAATATAAAAAAAGCATAATTACTAAAAACCAGCAAAATACAAACAAATATACAAATAAATCAGCATATTACTAACACGGTGCTATCTGGTACATATAGGTAAGATAAAGCTTATCACACATCAGATACATGCATTGAATCTCGAGATGACCCGGTATCTAAGCAGTCAGCCTGCAAGTTACTAGTGATTAACCTAATGGTACACTGCCATTACTTTCTGCTAGGCACCTTCAAGGTTACCTTTTAGGCCTCCAACAAATCTGGTATGCCATTCCATGATGGAGAAATAATATCTGTAAACAACTTATCAAAAAACCCTATTACTTCAAGTCCCACACTTTGGCACACAGAGACTAGGTTTCTTGCTCATTTAAATAAATCTAGTTAAATATATTAATATATATTCATACCCTCTTAGCGCTAACAAAGACAGAACAGTGGTCTCCAGGATAGTAGGTCATCTGACACATAGTATATAAAACTATAAACTATGTCGCTGGCACACTGCTGACACATTATGCAGCCATCCATGTACACTTTTGCTTACTTAAAGACAATACTGCCGTGCTGAGCAAAAAGGCCGTATCTGCATTTTTGGCACAAAATGAGCTTGTGGTACTAGGCGATTGCATACACCATTATTTAACTGTGAGCAAAGCAAGAAAGCCGTAACTGCTGTCTAAAGCGGTGAAAATAGCAAAACAAATAGGCCGTATCTGCAAAACATGGCTGTCATGCCAAGCTAAAAGGCCGTATGTACATATATACGTCTTTCTTCTCCGGCACAATACTGCAGTTACGGCCTTTCTACTGGCACGACCTCGCAGATACGGCTTT
>Ga0209367_1000227_pt1 | contig 47380 bp, 40 predicted proteins | sample WorMetLIZISLAND2_FD_187412 | JGI IMG/M metagenome (GOLD analysis project Ga0209367, IMG submission 187412) | Marine gutless worms symbiont microbial communities from Max Planck institute for Marine Microbiology, Germany - Olavius geniculatus... ... | reverse complement strand
CCACTAACAGTGCGTAGCGTCAAACGTAGACATCAATCTCCAGAGTGGACGGTTCTGAGCCAAGTCAACTGCGTCGTCCATATTGAGGTCGCTGGATTTCAGATCCTGCTGAATGGTTTTCATCCACGTGATATGAGTACGTCCCAGTGGTCTCCTCCAGTTTCCTGCGGGGGAAGCTGTTAAGATCTGTTTTGCATCTGTTTCATCAGGCATTTGTGCAATGTGTCCGAACAGGGACAGGCGCCTTGACTGGACTATGGCTGAGAGATGAGGTTGCTTGGTTAACCTTCTGACTTTGTCGTTGCACACAAGCTGGTGACGCTGCTAGCATTCAAATTCTCTCGAATGCTATGCTAATGCTAATACTGCAAGTGACGTCACAGTTCCATCACAATTGTCCACTTAAAGCTTATCTCTTACCATATAAAGATATGTACTAGCAACAGGAAGATTGATAAATATTGACGAAATAAAATTTAATGAAACCAATTAGCGCTTCATAACAGTCATGAAATATGATGCAACTTCGCCTTTAAAGATGTATTTATGACTGACGCCAATTGCCTTGTGTCTGTGTATTCTTAATATTGAACATCTGACAGTACTCAGGCCCTGTTGTCCAGTAGTAATGATATCCTGTACAGCACTGGGTACAGTTTCTAAACATCAGATAAATAAATGAATAAATTAGCATAACTACCTTGACTGTGAAGTTAGGCAGCGGAGGCCGGGGCGGCTGCTGATTGGTCAACTGGCTGTCGGCAGACAGCTGGCTGTTGCTCATTTGCATATACATGTGAGACATCATTGGATGGATCGGCGGCGGCAAGAAGAGACCAGGTGCAGAAGCATATGGTAAGTGATGGGGAAGAAATGGTACCGATGGCCGTGCATGTGACGAGCTAACAGAACAACACAACCGTAGAATTTATACATTTATTTCAGTCAATCAGTCGAAGCAGGATTTTCAAAGTAATCTAAGGAATACAAACAGCTGCTAGGTCCACTAAAGACAAGTTAGATGGAATCCAGTCCAAAAAATAGTCAGTAAAAGAATTTCGGGGAGTCCTGAGTCGCTGACGAAAAGTGGATAAGAGCTCGGCAGATGTCACATCATCCCATTCCACATCTGTGGGCCGACAATCAGGAAAGCCCTGCTGCTTGACCGAGAAAAATGCCAGACGACTCATACCAGCAAAACTAAGAGGCTGGCAGCCAAACTAGTGGGTGACATAAACGAGTGACCAAGATATTGTAGACAAACACAGAATAAAATATTTCTAAAAAATCGAAAAATAAAACATACAACTATAAAATGTCGCATTCAGTTACTATTCGTACACAAAATACAGAATAATCGCATCATATGATGTCAATGAGTTAGAACCATATTCAAGCATAAAGTTGCACAGCATTTAGACAAAATGCAGACAATGCAGGGGCTATTTGCTAATTCTGGCATATACTGTTTGCATGAATAATTCAGGGATTTGGACATAAGACCTGTGACTTGTGAACATGAAATTTCAGCACATGAGCACGAATCCGATATTAAATAACCAATGTCCTTTTCTTAGTTGAAGCTGCCAGCAATGACAACTGTAAAACAGCCAAATTGAAACAAGCCAAAACTATATCCCGAGTCCAAGAATATGGCACTATACTCTTGCCCATATCTTAGCCAGTATATACAGACCGATTTATGAGAAATTCTTTTGCTCATGGACTTGGCAAAAATTTGCAACAAAATGACCATGAACGTTCCCACCATGTCATGTTTCTTGACCCAGGATGTAGTTTATCAAGCAAGCAACTAACCGAGGGCTGTTAACAACAGACTGCTGGGATCGCCGAAGCGTTGAGACTGCGTTTGACACTCTCTGCTGATTGGCCGACCACCCACCAGCAGCAGACGTGCCGGGGCCAGTCGTACTCGACTGGTCGAAGCTGGCACCCATCGGATTCACTGCGAACATGTTGTATTCGGTTGCCATCATGTCATTGCTCTGCTGAAGCTCTGTATTACAGAACACTGCGAAAAGTCATCATCTACAGTTTAATGAGCTATACAATTCATCAATATACAACCTTTATTTTTACAAAGATTTTCAACGTTTCGACAATCACTGCTGCTTCAGGATTTTGGAAGGACTGTCCGCCAGGTGTCGCTACAGTAGACAGTAAATAATCAAAGATATGTGGAAGTTGGTAGGACCCCTCGTCTGGGTTCATCAAGGGGTCCCATAAACTTCCACACATCTACACCGTGAGCCATAAAAGAATGTGCCACTTTATTTTTTGTCCATATCTTCGCCAGTTATTGACCAATTATCAAAATTCTTTCACTGGCACATCTGCAGACAATATGCGACAATGTGATTATTATATATCCCACCACACAATAAATGCACTTCTACACCACCTTGTGAAATACAAATGGAAGCAAAAACTAATGATAATAACAAAAATTTAGGTAAATGAAAAAACGCTTCAGACCAACATTGTGATGAATGATTCGTATGACACTAGACTGCGTTATACCCATACAGTCTAGTGCATACAGACCATTCACTGCAATGTTGGTCCGAAGTGTTTTGTTCAATTTTATCATAATGTTTGTTTGTTATTATCATTATGTATGCATATTTCATTGATATTTCACAAAGTAGTGTAGAGATGCATTTATGGTGTGGTGGGATCTATAATAATCACATTATCGTAAATTGTCTGCAGAGTGTGCCAGTAAAAGAATTTTGAGAATTGATCAATAATTGGCGAAGATATGGACAAAAGGAAAGTGGCACATTTTTTTGGCCCACCCAGTATGATTGCTTACTGTCTGCCGCAGTCACACCTGGTGGACAGTCATTCTGAAGGAGGCAGCAGTGACTGCCAGTGACTGTCAACAATCTGTATCAAAATAAAGGTTATATTTGATGAATTGTATAACTTATTATGTTCCTGTTTCAACCTGAGTCTATTCCAAAAAATCATCCACAGCATAGTGAATATAAGACTGTATACTACCAAAGAATAAATGCATGAATGACTAAATTACTTAATAAATGGAATAAACACAAAAAAAGATAAATGAACTGAACAAATTAATCAACCACTCGGTCAATTAAGTGCTCAAACAATCAATTGAAAACACGTATACAGCGCCATGTGCCATGGACTGGTCAAGTACTCACTTTGACATAAGTAAGTAAGCAAGTAGTCAGCATTTGTAGCATGCCACATGTCAAAACAGGGTTCAAATTGTAGGTGTGGGCAGTATCACGAGTATCGCCACTAAGGCTGCAGCCATGGTACTTTTTAGTATGCTATGGCCACTGAACATTCTGAACATAACATGCAGCACGATACAAATGACATTACATCTTTTGCAGAAATCTGCTCGCAGCAAAAATGCGGGGATGTGCAGGAGACCTTCTGAGATGAGACCAAGACGAAACCCATGTCTCTGAGACCAAGAAGAGACCAAGACGAGACGTTGCAGCTTCTGAGACGCTGGCCAAGACCTTGAAGCTCCCGAGACTCTCAAGAGTCTCGGGAGCCTCAACGTCTCGCCTAGACAATTTCCGTGACGTATGGTGAAACACATTAACAGTGAAAAAAAATTATATGGCTTAATTAACTCGCACCATGGTAAGCGTTTTCTATTTGTGGTATTGTGGGTTTTGCTCTTTATTTTGACAATTATCACTAAATAGTTAATGGTTTGCACCATACAGAGTTGCAAATACAGTGCTGTAGACACGAGCCACTATGCTTATCGCAATTTGCAAGCAACTGAAATTGGTAAACTACTGCTGATTATAGCCTGATACGTCATATACATTTGGATGATATTATTCATTCTGACATTATACACTTTATCTTCATTGCTACTAAGTCATATTTTGACAAAAAAAGACTAACATGACATAATTCTGCTTTATGATAAATAAGTAAATGTAACAGTAAAAACACTGTAAACAAATACGTCTGAGCCACAAATGTCATGCTGGTTAGTATTGCTCTAACTGCAGCTGCAGTATGCACGGCGCGCGCCTGCACAAAACGTCTCAACAAGATGCAATTTCCTGAGACCTGAGACGAGACCTACTGGGCCAAGACCGAGACATATTGCTCCGAGACCGAGACATTAGTACATCTCAAGACCGAGACGTCTCGACCAAGACCATATCCCTGCACAAATGTATGGTTACTGTTCAAGCTAGTCTCAGGACCTGCCGAAAACAAATCATAGCCCCTACACAGCTATGCTGAGCTAGGCCCCAGTCTTGCACCCGACGTTTTTCATGCATGATCAAAGCACTTTTCAAAGAAAACTGCAGCAGCTACATTTGATTTTCAAAATTTTGATTTCCAAAATATGCTCTAAAGCACCAAGAAACTATGGCCACTACACCAAGGTACAGAAGTCATAATAACCAGTTCAACTTCGGTTTAGTTGGTTAATCTGTCAGCACATGTGATGACTGTGCCACGATTCTCTTGTGAGATTTTGGTGCTATATAAAATGGTCCTTACTTATCTACTTACTTACTCATCAAACACATGAAGAAACCAGCAATGCGTAGTTCCATTTGTACCTCGTATAAGTTTCCTGAGGTAAGGGTCAACGTTGACGGTGCATGGCAAGTATCGTCGTAGATCAGCAACTGTCAGAGGAGGGTGACTGTTTGCGAGGAAAATTTCCAGTTTACGCACATTACGATCTATCTCTACCAGTGGGTCTACGTCACGTGAAGATGGAATCTTTGGACTTGCTCTAAAACAACACATCAGAGCTGGAAAAAACCTGAGCTTTTATAAAAAAATTGTTGGGCTTTAGGCTTTAAGCTGTTTTGTTTTTTTTTACGCACAAAGGCAGCTACTGCTTTCAGCACGTCTTAGCCATCACAATTCTGTCCGTCTGTCACACGGGTGGATCAGTCAAAAACGGTGCAAGACAGGATCACCAAATCTTCACCGTTGGCTGCCTGGAAGACTCTAGTTTCAGGAACCGTAAAGCTTTTCCATAAATTCGAAGGGGATCACCCCAAATGAGGGCACTAAATGAGAGGGGGTGGGCAAAATTTGCGATTTTTGGCCAATAAGTTGCTGTATCTCAGTAACAGTGTGAGATAGGGCCTAGGTCACTATTAATATATAGGAAGTCGTACACTGGCTCTTGATTGGCGTGAATTCAATGACCTTGAATGACCTTGAACGCCAAAAAGATTTTTTTGGCGATTTCGGGCTGCGACACAAGTCTATATCATTCACAAGGTGGTGGCACAGAACTATCATTAGGGCTAGGCGATCCAGATAGAGAATTTGGTATTTGTATATTAACTTAGCGTGAACACCCCAATTTTCAGCTAAACTACTGAACCGAAAGTGCTATAGACTTTCACGTGTCTCGTGAGCATTAGCTCAAATTTCTTGTTAGTTTAGAGTCCAATAAACATCATACACAACAGTTCAACCCAGGAAAAACATCTTGTACACTCTGTGTATAACATAATCACACTGTTTTCTATAAATTACAGCAAAATCATGTTATCAACAATCACGATTAGAATATGAAATAAAATATGATATGTAATACATTTCACAACGAAAAAAATTTTAAACCATAAAAATTAGACTTTGGAGGTTTTAAAGCTTTTAAAAAGTCTAAACAACCTAGGTTTTTCAGACCAATTTTCCAGCCTTGATTCATTTTAACTCAAGGTTAAGTCAATCCGGAAGTATATTCCTGGGGATTGTTGTGGCAAACTTTTAAAGACTGGATGCCCAAACTGTCACCAAACTATCAGCATCAAACTACTGAAGGATAACAGTACGGTACTCTTGACTAGTGATTGCAATCCCGGGATTGAATTTTCAATCTCGGGATCCGGGATTGAGAAATTTGTAATCCTGGGATCCCGTTTCGGAGTAGGCTCACAGATTGGTCATCATTTTAATATCCTTAATTGACTTATTTCATGCATATGATGTAGTATAGGTCCATACGGAAGGTAGGCCCCTATATCCAAACTGCAGGGAGTGATAATGACTGTCAGAATACGAATTATTAGGCCTACAGTGCACAGCAAAGAGTGGGACTCTAGCGCACATAAATATTTCATTCACCAGATGGCTAAAATTCTTATTTCTATCATTAAACACGCGAAAAAAGTACAATATTAACCAATTTTGTAATCCCGTAATCCCGGGATTGGGATGCCGCCAATCCCGAGATTTGGGATTGATGAAAATGGTCGGGATCCTGGGATTGCAATCGCTACTCCTGACTAGGGACAGCAGACAGTCTGAACCCCATAGCCTATAAGCTGCTTATTTCCCATCTGCAAAGAGTAGGAAGCTGAGTTATCCTGAGCAGTAATGTCCAAGAATTTCCTACCAGGCAACATGCAAGCATACACCATCACTTTCCATCAATGTATAGCGCTTTATAGAAAACTCATCTCAGAGCTATGGAGCATCACCTGCCATATGGAATCATAGACTGTTACTTGCCACTCGAAACAGGTGAACGCGCCCGCTTTAACGCCAGCCAGAAAGGCCTGTACTTAATGTACATACCCCGGAGGTATGGAAGGCTGAGTTGACTGAAGCGGCTGGTTACATACTGAGATGGTTTAGCTGCTCGCCGGCAGTCACCTATCCAAGTACTAACCCAACCCAGAGTAGAGTAACTTCATTGGTCAGACACAATGCTTACCTCTATGCCACACCATCAACAGTCACAGAACAGCCTACCTGTCATAGACAGTTTTGAGTGAGAGCATATCGTCTATTTCAGGATTATCCTCCACTTCCAGTATAATCCATGACAGCCGATACGGCCACTGTTCTGTAATGTTGATCCATGACGACAACTTAAACCAGTTAAACTCCACGTTGTATGCACGCAGCAGCCGACCTGCAGTAAATTCACATGAAGACAACTAACCACATTTTAAAGCATATCACAGACAAAAAGCTGGCTTTTATTTCCAGTCTGCTTTGATTGTCACCTGCCTAGTGCCTCAGATTCATTTTTTTGACCTAGCTGCTTTACAAATTTATTTACTTACTTGTATAAGTAGCAGAGAGAGAGAGTCAAAAATGTCCACTCAGTATTTTTGTTATAACTTTGTCAAGCATGGAATGAAATAAATAGTTCTTTCACTCCGGCACTTCAGAATAAATTGCAAAAAAGCTTTACCACCTCGACTCAAATATGCTGCCACATTACCTAGTAATACTTAACTGTTTAACTGTACTTCTGTTCATTGATATTAGCCAGAATGAGCTACATTACAGTAAGGTTAGTATATTCCAATGACTTGAATCAGATTTCAACTGCAACCCAAGCAGGCATGTGCACCCACTTTCAACTAACTGATGGTCTTATTTCAGAATGATAACCTTAAATATTTTTCTGTCGGAGAGATGCATTAGAGCTTAATAATTCTTTTCTGAAGTTCTGCTAATGCATTTCTCCTGTAAGGTTTACTTTTTATGAATGCACAAGCACTAAGCATTTAAAGCAACCTGTAAATTCTTTTTTTCACTACAACAAGAAAAAAATCTCGAGTTGCCAAAATTAAAGCACAGAAAAAAAGACTACAGACACATACTGACAACGCAGGAGTCCAGAACAGCTTGTCGGCTATACGGTGGAAACTGAGGGACTACAAGAGAAAGCCAAAATGAGCCATAAAAAAACTAGATGGACATTATCAGACAAGATCTGAAGAACACAAAGCCTAGCTAGAAGAAAAAACAAAAAACTGGCGACAGTCAGAATTGGATGACATCAACGTGTGACCCTATGTATCCACCAGTATGTTGCTGAACTAAGAGTCTAAGATCTAAGATTAAGAGTACAGTACAGTATAATTACTACTACAGAAAAACAAGAAATTTAAGCTGATGCTCACGAGATGCGCAAAAGCCTATAGCAGTTCCTGTTCGCAAACTGCCAGTCTATCTCCAGCGATTTCGTTGCAGTTCATTCTTGGAGCGTGCGCTGCAGCCGAAGATAGCAAAAATCAACAAAAACCCCTTATTTTGAAAGTTCAGGGTCTTTCAAAGTCATCGATGTTGACATGACTGAAAAGCTCATTACTAGTGCTTGTTGTGATAGGCAGCATGCCCATGCCTATCTGCAACCGTTTTCACAAAAGACTGGCCAACAACGGTAAAATAATGACTTTTACGGGGGTACCGCTTTTTGACGGCCTCGTGCACAAGTTTCCTTGAACCTAGAAAATTGAGACTTGGACCATCAAAATCTACGTTCAATGCTGAAAATTTCATACACAGCTTGTCCATGTCTATCTCAATCAATTTTGGCGCAATTTGCTCTTGAAATATGTCTCGCAGCCTGAAATTGCCAAAAAGTCCACAAAAATCCTTATTTTAACATTCAAGGTCATCCAGAATCATTGAATTTGGTGGAAATCAAACCAGTGTACAACTTCTATTAGTGAATAATAGTAACCTAGACCCTATCTCGCACCGTTATTGAGCTACAGCGACTTATTAACCAAAAATCACAAATTTTGCCCACCCCCTCTCATTTAGCACCCTCATTCAGGGCGACCCAATTCGAATTTATAGAAAAGCTTATGGTTCCTGAAACTAGAGTCTTCCAGGCAGCTGATGGTGAAGACTTGGTGATCCTAGCTTGCACCGTTTTTGCGATGGCTAAAACACGCTGAAAGCAGTAGCTGCTTTCACACGTAAAAACTGCATTGCCAAAATTAAAGCACACTATTAAAAGAGAAGACAGAAGCGGCTGTGACACGTATTGAGAATGGAGAACTCCAAAATGTGTAAGGTTATACACTGAGAACTGATGGGTTACAAAAGAAAGCTGGGACAGATGAACAAGAAAAACAAAACTGGATGGACATCAACATTAGCTGAAAAAAGCCACAAAGAACTGGCAACAGACAGAGTAGAATGGTGTCAACATGTAGCCCAATCATCAAGACGTGGGCTAAGCTAAGTATCTAAGATCTAAGGCAAAGACTACAAGTATACTCACAGCAATACAGAAAGCAAGGCTGAGAAACATGTAAGATATAATACCAGTGACGGCCAGAATGTTCATGAGTCGTTTCATGCTGCGTGGATTGATGTCACTGAAGTAGGATGACTTGCCAAAGCACTTGGACAAGTCGACATGAGACGGCTGACGCAGCAGCGTCGAACTGCCGCCATTAGGACCCGCCACGATGCTGTTCACTGAAGCTGCACCCTTCTGCTTCTTGGTCATATTCTTACTCGCTCCGGCTGCGCCGGGTTTGCCGACGTCCGTTAGCGACAAGTAGGAAGAACCAGCGATACAAGTATCCTGACGCTAAACACAAACAAGTATCCTGATGCTAAACACATACGAATGCTCACAGACATATTAAAAAGTTAAAGGTGGTGTATAGCTATTCATAGGAAACCCAGCTCAGAGCTACAGAGCATCACCTGCCATATGGGATCAAACAGTGTTACCCGCCACACGACACAGGTGAACATGCCTGCCTCAACCCCAGCCAGATAGGATGGTACTCGATTGACATACCCCAGAGGAATGGAAGGCTAAGTTGACCTCCACCTGGTTACATACCAAGATGGTTTACCTGAGAGGAGGAAGTCACCCATCCAAGTACCGTACTAATCCGGCCCAGTGTAGATCAACTTTGCTGATTGGACAGTAGGACACAACACGTTACTGCTATAACACACACCGCTAATCACACGATCAATCATCACCTGTCTTAAACAATCAATAATATGATTACTAAAAATAACTCCAGCTAAAATTAATAAATAAACTAACTTTTTTCAGCGGTGAAATTGTTAACAAGAAGAGAGTATGCTCGATGAGAATGTTATTGAAAGTCAAAAAGTAGCAAGCGCAATCTTTATTTGAAAGTCAACAGGGAATGTATATACGATTCTGATCGTTACCACATACTATTGTACTTGTATTTTCATATCAACCATATTCAAGCTCTAATTCAGATAAGCACTCTATTTATGCTTTGGCCTGCTGGCCATGCACAAGTTCACATTCTATCTTGTGATACCAAAACTTGAATACAAAAAGTCTTGCAAAAATCCATAAATAATTCATACCAGAAACAACTAAATATCATGCAATCATCATGGACGTCAAGTCAGCAGCGGTGGTATAATCAGTATATAAAACTTGTGACATCACAAATTTTCTAACCTCATAAATGAACATATGGCACAAAACCCAATGTTTCCAAAATCACAAACAATAGTATTAAAGATACAAAAAAATAAGAGTGCCTCAGATTCAACACCGGCTGACATTGTGCACTCTAAATATTGTATTTACTTACTTAGTTACTTACTTATTTATTTCTGGGATCTGCAGTTAATCTGCTGCAATCGGTAGCATTTAGGCAGATCAAATAAACTACAATAGATGCGTGTCATACGTGATGCTGGGACGGTGTGATGACACAGTTCTCTGGCCTCTCACTGGCCAGCGCAGTCAGCTGGTCGGCTCGGGTCATACTCTGGTTGCGTGGGGGCGGGGCCTGTGGCCTCGGAGGCTGCGCTTGGTTCTGTATGAAGAGCGGAAGCTGGATTATGGTCCGCAGATAGTCGTGGCCATTGATGCTGGATTCGTGGAACTGGCTGTGCAGGTTGTGCTCCAGGCCACGGATTATAATGTGCGGATCCACGGCGAGGATCGTGATAAACGGAGAGTCCGAATCCACACTGTTGCTGCTTCCGAACAACATGTGGACCTAGAAAAATCACCACAATAACCTGAACGGATGTTTTCAAAAGTTCCTAGAAAGATTTCTCTGCTTGCACAAACTCAGGAAAAAGTACGCTCTGGAAACTTTGGAAGTAAAATGTTAAACAGATCGTAGGAACATGTTTAAAATGAACAGCAAAAGTTACTAAGTTACGGTAAAAGTAATGAATACCACATGAATCCTGGAACATGTCCACGTTCCCTTACAACATGTCACTTATGTTGCAGCTCCTAGCAGCAAAGTCCCAAAGTTGATTATTCGTTATAATCACTCTCTAAGTAACACAACCTAGATGGTCACAATGCACCTAGTTCAGCTTGTGCTAAAAGAGGTTGGGTTGGCACATTATATAAATCAAATGACCATCGAAATCCAATTTTTATATTCCAATTTAACTTAACACTACAAAAGCACATAATCAGTTCATTTTCTATTTAAAAAATAGTTTCAAAATTCCTATTTATACAGTAAAGATACATATTTTAGTTAATTCATTAAAGATATTGATTCATATTTTGTCCTTTCATTTTTTGGATAAAATCATGATTATCACGATCACCATTGCACTGACCATGTCAAGGACCTGTAGTAGCTTGTCCTGCTCACAGCTGTCCAGTCCGTCGACAATGACAACAAGACGTGTGTGGTTGTTTGTGAACGCATCCATGCACCGGGTCAGATTGCTCACGGCTTCCACCTCCTTCTTGAGCAGAGGCAGCATCCCATCCATCTTGAGCACGTCCACTCGACGAGCTATCTTCTCCACCTACATCACACAGTCAATCCACAGATCTAATAAACAATGGATAAATAATCACACAACACATTGAAAATGCGTTTCTATGTAAAAAAATACTATAACACACTTCCGAATGTTAAACTAATAGCAGATACAAAAGTATTAGATACAGGAACAAATAAATCACGAAAAAGGAAATGATGAAAGAGGAGAAGATGAAACTAGACTATACTGAATAGTTCATTGATAGACTAATGGACAAATAAAAACAGATAAAAAGACACGTAGATACACAAATAAATAAATAAATAAATACGCAGTCCTCGGCAGAGATACAAACTCTCTCCGAGTGTCTTCTAGGTGATATCATTATGATTCAACGTGAAAGAACATAAGCACATGTACTCACAAAAAGAATAAATAAATAAAAACAGACTGATACCTGTTTGCGAGTGGGCAGGGCCAGATGGACAATGGCTCTCAGCCAGGTGTAAATATTGGCCAGCACAACGATGCCAACGATGGCTCCGAGTGTGATGAGAACACTGTTGATGACTGTGTAGTTGGCCGGCGGTGACTCAGACGTATGGCTGAATTCATGGAAGCCGAAGACGACCATCAGCAAGAGAGCCGTGACGAGACAGACCAGAACGAGAAATGTTATGATGAAATACGGAACGCCGCAGATTGATTTGAACCGACCGTGATCACTTGCTGTACAACACCAGCAGAATCAGCATCAATAAATAAATAAATAAGTAAATTAAATAAATCCGTCGGTCGGTTGGTCAGTCAGTTGGTTGGTCAGTCAATCACTCAATCTGTCACAAAATATCACAGACTGTCTCAAACTGACCGTGACCATTCACAGTACAACATCAGCATTAGCATAAAAAATCAATTTGTCAACTAAAAAGCAATCGTGAGAGTACATATATCCACCAAGTGAATCTTATTTTTTACAAAATAGTAACTTAAATGCATTTCGTGAATTTGTTAGTTGAAACAACTAACCAAAACTCTTCTTTTCCTAATGATAATAGCTATAACCATACTGCTCCGGCAGCATGCATTGCTACGCCGACGCTGCAGCTTGACGTCACAATAGCAATGACGTCATGCATTGTGAGTCACTATGATGTGTACAGACACACAAACAAGCACACAAAGTGATTACGTAACCTCTGCCAGTTCACTACGTTCACTTTGGCAGACATAATCAATCAATGAATCAGTCATGGAATGCTGCAGATTTACTTAAACTGACCATGATCACTTGCTGTACCAAAAAAAAACCAAGTAAGAAAGTAAGTAAATGATTCACATAACATCAAAATTGGCACTCATGGAATCAAAATTCTTACCTGGCAGTATATCTCACACCAAAAATCCACCTGTTATGCTTGAGTACTTTCCAGATTTTAGTTCGATACTGTGCCTTGGATTTCTATAGACATGCATGTGTTGATATAAAATTCTGTGATGTTTTGATGACTAAATTTTAGTTAGCTAAACGTATTTATAGCTGTGTGATGAGTAATAAAGTTTGGTTTTATAATACACCACCCACCATCACATACTGGCACTGTTTCTCTGATTGTGGTTACCTGTGACATGCACACTATCAGTACAAACAAAAAAGACAGCTACATAGCAGTATGATGACTTAATGCAATGCACAAAAACAGCACACAAAACTATACAATTCCATGCTCACACCAGTACTGCCGATGTCTACCATACTGTCTATAGTGAGACAATGGGTGACTTCATTTTTTGACTTTGACTTTCGCTGAGACTTTCGCTGAGCCTAAACTTCGGTCTAAGTACCTACTGAAGTCAAAAAGTAAAGTGATTTTGCTGAGAGAAAACATGGTGACTAACACGGATAGTTTATTTACGGACAGTAAATTAAAACAGTCCGGTACCAAAAATAAACGCCGTAATGGCTACACAATGACGTAAGACATTGGGTAATTACGTCATTTGCGTGCGCGGTGCAATTAAATAAGCAAGTCCAACGTAACTGGTTGATTTACTTCCTGTTAAATTTACCGGTTTTCCGTCATTTTTAATCGTTTAGTTGAACTTTGGTCTAAGTACAGACTTTAGCATTCAGCTTTAGCTTTGGCTCAGCGAAAAGGCTCAGCGAAAGTTTAAGTCAAAAAGTGAAGTCGCCCAATGTGTCTAGGGCCCACAGTTTTCCGTGGGCCGCAGAATTTCCAGCTGAGCCATGGAATTTGTCTTTTTCCGCTGAATTTCGATAGTGCAGTGGAATTTCCAAACAGCTGAAAAATGACCGGTAATTAGTACTATTTTTGGCTTGATGACGTAATTACACACTAAATATATTATGGAAAAAATCAAATGGAACTGCCTAAAACAGTTACTGTGGGCTCTAGTAAAAGTAGTAATAACTAGGGGCCTATCGCATTACGGCACAGTCATAAATAAACACAAGCGGCTTGGCATATTCCACTTGTGAAAAAAGATTGATATTTTTTGGATGTTGTTGGCATAACTCAGCACAATGCCAGTTTTCAAGTTTCTGAACAGGACAGAGCTCAGTTTACTAACAAACAGACTTCCTATGATTTTTCCGCAGTGAGCAGTGGAATTTTCCCAAATGGTCCATGGAATTTGGCATAATTTTCCATGGAAAACTGTGGGTCCTACTGATAACCCATGGGTGTAGTCAAGCCTGACAAACAAAAATACAGCGTGGGCTACATGACCGACTGTCGGCCGACGACCAGCACAGAATAACTGTCAGTTAACCACTGTTTGGAGCGCACAACTCAACTCATCACACACTAGATAGTTGTTCAATACAGACATAACGTTGAAAATAGAACAGCAAATCATAATATCTGCAATTGACTATAGCAAAACATCCTAACTACAAACTACAAAGTTCTTAAAAATGCCACTTATATATTCACTTCATGACATAATGAAATACAGCAAGCAAATCTGTGTGTTATCCATTAACAAACTTTACAAAAACATTCTAAAAAGCACTTGAAAAAAAGGTCCGAAAATGCCCTGAGTAGAAAAATGTTCTCAATTTTCTTGAAACTTCATCGATAACAGATAAAATGTTTTGCCATTCTACCGTTGATATGCTACTACTATGCCATAACTGCAGACTGCAGAGACCTTTGAGCGGTCGGAAGATGCGGTAAAGTCGAGGGATAAGGATTCCGTACTCAGACTCCAGAGCATCACACAGAGTTCCAATCATCCCGACGACAAACTTCTCTCCAACGAGAGTCGTCATTCGAGCATTGTCTGTGAATAGGAACCTGTCAACAACAAAATGGACATATCCTAGACATGCTGAATCCATGACTGTTCGTTTATAAAAATTGGACCGATCTAGATCTGAACAGATTACATAAAATCAGTGAAAATAACTGCTTTGTTTATGCTGGATTTCTGTTTCCGTCTTCACAAGCAATTGCAATGTTTTAATGGCATCTGAAACATAAGCAATATAGGGTATAATATGTGCGTGAAATAACTTATTAAAAATCCCTTCAAGAAGTCAGATTTTTCTCGGATGCCTCTGAGAAATCTAGGTCTGATTTAGAACGCAGAGCATTTCGCTCGAAGCCGATCTGGAACGAATTGAAGCAGCTCTGGTTGCTCAGATGTTTGAAAAGGAGCACATTCTATGTGCCACATGTTTGGTTCTTTATTGACACAGACACATGGGGTGGCAATGATTTCGGTTTTCTGAACAATCAGACAGACACCAGTTGACACTGCCACACCGCAAACATGTGCATATGTGTATCCAATAGCTCATCGCATGCCCATCTCAGTAATGACCAGGCATAATGTAGAGTTACGTCATTGACGTGACCAATGATGCTAAAGCTAGACCAGGCTGCGGACCACTTATTACTGCATATATAAATTCAGCTTTTATTATGGATGTCTACTGTTTATTGTAGTGCATAAACGTTCGCTATATGCTGCTATTCTACTGTCTGCAGAACCCACGAAAAGCCTACAAAAAACAAAATAATGTTCATACAAACACGAAGTCTGTCCAATGCATTTCGATAGTTTACAGTATATGTCGGTATAAATATAATCAGTGAGCTGTTTAGACTGGTAGAAAAAAATCAAGCAGTTTAATTTCAATGTACAGCAGCAATGATCCTTTCATCCTTCTCTATTATTTTAACTAAACAATAGACATTGTCAGTCATGAGACCATTTGATTCACTATATCGTCATCGTCACCATGTGTTTATCTTGCACCGTTATGGAGATATGGTGCCTCAAAGATAATGGGGTCACGAGTTTGACCTTTTGGTGTCACGTGACATCATCGGTCATGTGACCATTCGACTCACGGGGGTCGACTTCCTATCCGTGGTCCATGGTGACAATGTGTCTGTCTGGCACCATTATGGAGAAATGGTGATTCATCGATAATGGGGTCACGACTTTGACCTTTTGGGGTCACATGACGTCATCGGTCACGTGACCATTCGACTCCCGTAGGCCACGTTCCTATAGGTGGTCCATGGTGACCATGCATCCATCTAGCACCAGGGAACCACAGAGAGCCTACAAAAACCTAGAAATGCCAGTAGTCTACTTTCCAAAAACCCATAACAGTTCTACAAAAACCCAGAAATGCCAGCAAGTCTACTGACTTGGTGCCTGCAGTTTCTCGGTGCTTCTGTTCCGGCTCATTGAAGAAAACAAGATGCAGGAACAGACTTAGAAACTGGAACTTGTGCGCAAGGTAAATGCTGAGATGGACCGAAGCCGACCATTCACGCCAATGAGATCCATACCAGACAAGTGCTGTTACAAATTAATTCACCACCACAGCAATCAACTATTCTGATTTCTTTTACTAATTACGATCAGCAGTTATAATGAGTTAAAGAAATAAAATGCAACCCAACAGAAATGATACATCATTGTTTCAGATAAACTGGATCAATGGACCGATGAAATCGCTGTCTGACAGAAGAAGAGACAATGTCCAATACCAATACCGTACTTTGCATTATAAGCATGATGTGCTAAATACACATCCACAAAGTCTCTAGCCAAAACGTCAACCAATGAAACTACATAAAAAATCATACAACTGAAAGCAAGTTGAAGGTGGTTAAAAATTGAAAAACATGACATAAGTATAAAACATCTTTAAATCCAGCAAAAATGGAAATACATAGCAGAAGAGCAGAGCAGCACTATATGCAGAGAGATGAGAGTTTTCATCACTTACCTAGTATGGCATATAACAGAAGAAAAAGTCCACCTCCAACACCGAGACCGACCGACCAATGCATCACAGCACCGAATATCACACCAATCAGCGTCGAGAGAAGTAGGACAACAAAGAACTGGAGCATGCTGAACTCAAAATATGTGTCAATACTACGCTCTGAGAAAGCCTCCATCTCCTCTGTAGCATGCAGTATCAAACACACAATTGCTGGCAACTGCAATATTAAAAAGTGAAAAAGTGATCAGTTTTTTAACAGCACATCAGCAAAATATAGGTCACCGAGTGCCGTAAATGGTTAAAAAACAGTAAAAAGCATTACAACTTGAGTATTTTAAATAACGATAAAAACTTGTCAAGACCAAAGCCATGAAATGAATGTAAAAGCAACATTATATACAGATGTAACAGTTAATATCTTTAATAAATGCAATGATGTAGCAAGGTGACACATTTTCAAAAAAATGTCTTTTGAGTGTATTGAAAAAATAACCACACAATATTACTTTGTCAATTACTTCTTACATGCAGTCATCTATCAAGCATTATTTTAGCTAAATTAGCAATTATTAAAATTAACCGTTTTTCTACGTGGGAGAGCTTGCATAGCTACAGTGCGCATTAGCTACAGTAATTTTGTCCATCTGTCTATCCATCACAACCCAGTATTGATTCAAGTCCAAGTGAAATAGAGAGAGAGTCTCTAGTATTTTGAAATAAAATTTCATGCCGCTGGGTAAAGGGAGTCCAATTGAATGAGTGGTGGAAAGAGGGGCACCCTCTGAAAAAATGTTATTTTGCCACTATTGGCTGCTCTAGTGTAAAAACGGTTGCAGATAGGCACAGACATACTGCTTATCATAACAAGCACTGGTGACGAGCTTCTTAGTAATGTCAACATCAATGACCTTGTATAACACCGAACACCCAAAATTGGAGGTTATAGTGAATTTTTCGTGATTTCACACTGCGACACAATTTCAAAAGTGAACTGCGCTGAAATGGCTGGAGATAAACGGAGACAACCTGCATATAAAATTGTCGCCATTCAATGTAGATTTTAACAGTGTATGTCCCAACCCCCTAGATTCAAAGAGGTCTGCACATGTGGGTGTCAAAAAGAGGTACTCCCCTAAACACTGGTTATTTTACCGCTATTGGCTGGTCTAGCGTAAAAACGCTTATCATAATAAACACTGGCAATGAGCTTCTTAGGAATGTCAACATCGATGACCTTGAACTCCAAAAATAGTGGTTTTAAGTGACTTTTTTGCGATTTTCGGCTGCAAAAGTGTGAACTGCGACGAGATTGATAGAGAGAGACCAAGATTATCTGCGAACAATAAAATAAAACTACATAAGCATAGTGGTTGAAAGTAAAAATGTACCGAATCATCACCTCATTAAAAACCAACTTTAGAGAACACATAATGACATTGCACTAAATAAAACAAAACAGAAAAAACTTACTTATTATACAGCATTATGCAAAACTAACTACACAGAATAAAATTGTTAATAACAGTAGGCAAAGGCATGCCATACCTCATAAGGTGCTCGTGTCCTTTTTTATGGCTGCTGAGCCTCTGAGTATGTGTTGAGACCACTGAGTCTGTGACGCATGGCCTACGTTTACCTTTTCAGCCGCGCAGCATCACCACCCTTCGACCAGTACCAAATTATACTGCTTGGTGACAAAGGCACATGTGTGTGAACAACTTGTACTTGCCCAGAGTTGTTACCGGTCAGTGCACCAGACCAGAGTTGAACCAACAACCTTGCAGTCACCAGTCCGGCATGCTACCATTGCATCACCAAGCCACACATGATAATAGTAACATGACTAAAGTATGTAAACGCTTCAGCCCAGTCACTTACTGCGGAGTCGACCGATGAGGAAAGATTTTCCACTGCCCCAGCGAGCAAACAGACCCACCGTGATTGGAGTATGAAGCGACGGCTCACTTAAAACATCAGCAATTGTACTGCTATACACCTCATAGCCTTGGACGGTCTCGTCGGCATTCAAGTTGCCTGCCAATCAATCAATCTATAATTAATCGATAGCAATTTATTAACCAATCCATAAAACAATAACTAAGAAATAATTGATATTTAATGAAGCAATAGATAAAGAAATAAATAACAAATAAATCAATATATCGATCGTTCAAATCATGAAACAATTACTTACACAAAGTGACCAGCGGTTTACAAGCTTAGCAGAAACTCAAATTCTGGCAGTGATATCCAGGGTCCCCAAATCAGAATCCAAAACTCAGTTTTTAAGGAAGTTTCTGATGAAATTTTGACAACTGTGATTACCACAAACATCCAGTCCTCGACAGAGACTTAGACTCTCTGAGTAAGTAGAATTTAACATCCCGCCCGACACAGTATATGTCATTTCAGGGACAACCTTTCTAGGCAATGTACATGCACCCAATAACCTCCAGTTTAACCTTTACAATAACGGAACACAAAGTTTAACCTTTACAGAAAACCTAATATAAAACACAAAACACAAAAACAACCTAAACCTAAAATCATAAGAATGCTTCATTATGAGTGTGCACATGTAACAGTAACGGCAGTTCTAATAATCCTCCCTCTTATCCTCCAGACAGTGACAAGAATATCGGCACATGTACTCACGAGCAGCAAAGACCTGGGACAGCACACTCTTGTCATGCATGGCATCGATCTGGTACGGAGTTTCCCCGAGCTTGTTCTTCGTGTAGAGCAGCCGAGCATTCTTCGGGTTGCGCAGCAGAAAGTCGGTGATGCGTTTGCTGCGGCCTCGGACCGCCACATGCAGCGGGTTATCACCACGCTGACAGAAACAGATTTATCCGCAATGTTTCGATTAAAAATTGCAATACATAATATTTTAATTTTAATTTATTTAATTTCATGCCCCAATTTTTAGAAATTTGCATTACAGCCTATGGTGACTTCAAAGCAGTATACCTCAGTCCCCGAAAAAATACTTGCACGTTGTTTTCACTAAACTCTCTATGTTCGGGGTCGGGCAATCTAATGATGTCATTTAAATTTACCCCGACCGCCCTTGTTGCCATAGCAACCAAATGCCCAAAAGTTGAAAATTTTGCATTACAGTCGCCGTACAAGATACTTGCATGCTGTTTTCACTTATTCACAGTCACTCGAAACAAGATCATGTTACTTCTAAAAATTTCATAGCTTTTTCTCAGCACTATTGCATCCAGGCAGTAAAAACTTAAAACTGAAAACAGCAAGAGTCCAACACTGCCTCAAAACAGGCATCAGAAAAAAACTCGTAAAAGCATTATTTACTGAGTTTAAAATTAGGCTCGATTACCTCCAAAGAATATGTGCCACACAGATTCACAGTTAACATTTGACTGACTGTATGTCGGATTCCATAATCATCACAACACCACGGACAATGACTGTTACTTGTGCTAAGTGATGGATACAGCTACAGTAAATGCTAATAGCAAAACCTTATCACAGGCGGAGACTTTGGCACCTTTCTCCAGCAGAGTCTGAACAAGCTCAAAGTTACGATTACGCACGGCCTTCAGTAGTGGCGTGTCTCCATCCTGCACAGCACACATGAAAAAGAGTAAAGCCCATACTCCAATACGACAACTTTTACTAAAACTTCCCAGCGAGGTAGTTTCGACGAAAGTTGCGAACACAAATCATGAAGGTTGCAGACACAAACCATCCCAACATGTCAAGATGATTGCAATAAAGTCGTTGACAAGTTTGCGATGAACCCATTTGTGACACTCTAATGAAATTTAGTCCCTGATATTGCATGGAAAAAGTTCACATCTGAAACAAAGAGATTACAGCATTATCTGGCACCTAACACAGGTGACCACTTCCTGCCATAACCCAGCCGGACAAATCAGCACTCAATTTACCTACCCCGAAGAGACGGAAGACTAAGTTAACCTTTGTGCTTGGTTATATACTGAAATGTTATATCCACTATAATGCTTGTTTGGCAATGCTGTCAACATTTCTCCTCAGCAGTGTTGTTTTGATATTCGATTCGAAATCAAAGATCGCGATTTTTGCTCGAAATCAAATCGAATCGAAATCGCGATTTTGTCCATTGTAGCATTTTGCTCATTCGTGCTGTCATGCTGTGATGAGATACAATCACTCAGTGCAGCACCACTGGCGCCACCACATGCCTTTTATCTGTCGGCAAGTGCTGGGTGACCACTGCTCGACTGTATTGCGACTGCGGGAGGGACGGGAGTTGTGGTTGCTTCAGTTTACATTCACACGTTGCCAGCGAACATGGCATCAATTGCCGTCTATATAGATGTAAGCCTAATTACTTGACAATGGCACAGTCTGTAGGAGCAGTTGCTATGAATAGGCCTATTGTTGACACCTGCTGCCATGAAGTGAATGATCTCTGTATAGGCCTTTCTCAACTGGGCTTTGTTTCATCTGTCTCTGGGTCAAAGTCCACGCCGACGATTCGCAGTGCTTTTAGCAAACCCTTTTCGTAGGCAACTAAGGCCTTTGGTGGTAATTATAGATACGGCACGGTCATGAGCAGAAGTCTTTTTAGACGCACTATATAAATCACCATACTTACTTAAATACTTACTTACTTAGTCAAGTTCAAGTTTGTGTAATTAAAGCATTGTACATAACCGGATGTGGATGTTTTCGGTTTGCAATTTATATGTGATGAAGATTTTTGTAATTTTTTATGCATTTTTCTGTTTATGCTGTAAAAATTAACTTAACGTGACTCTGCCGGATTGTAATGTCTACTTTTCACTATGTCCACTTTTCGTACTGCACAAAATGTTTGGTATAGCATCTATACGGTTGAGAAAATCTTATCACGCCATTTAACTGATGCCTGGAATCCAACTGATTCGAAATCACCATTTTTGGCCAAAATCGATTTGACATCGAATCGAAATCGGAATAATTATATCGTAACAACACAACTCCTCAGTGTATGTATTTTCAATTTTACACCTTTTAAACTGTTCTTTCACTAGCTGTTGGATAGTTTTTTCTACAACATGACGCCAAATGAAAAAGCTTTAATGCGCCCCAAAATTCTTACAACAGCCAACTTTGTCTATCGCAAGAAATCAAACATGGCCACTTGTGGGCAGTGCAAAAGCAATTATCACAAGATGCAGCAAAGTTTCACAACCAAAACTAAAGCTACACTATATAAGAACCTTGGTGGCTATTTCGGTGTTCGCCGAAGAATCCAACAGAGCTCTAGTGATGTGCATTAGACCTTTCTCCACAGCCCAGTACAACGCCGTCTTACCATCCTAGACACACCACCAACACAATCAGAATGCATCATACGTATGCCACATGTATAATATTGCTATCAAAAATGCTGTTGCATCGCAAATGAAAGAGATCACAGCCAGAAACATTCCAGATCTAAGGCAAGATGACAGTATTTGCTTCTGCATTGTCTGCAGTTTATCACTAAATGCCACCAAAGTAAAAGGACTGTTGAAATCATAGAGTTAATGTGAAATAAATCTGGTGCATCTTTTTTATCTGTGAGATGGTGCAGATAGCTGAAATCTTTCTCAACTACCTGGTTCGATTGAGGCTTAGTGACTGTGCTTTCCGGGGCCATGTATATTACATAATTTTAACAGTCAAATGCATGATATCTGCACTAGATGTCGAAACTGCCAAATCATAAATAGAACGAACGAAAGCCACGACTAAAATCAGTGCTCTGCTATGTCACTGGTTCTTGGGCATGTGGCTAGTAAACCCTATTTCCAACAATTAGACGAGTACAATCCATCCAAAAACCATCCGTATAATTAACTGACTGAACAAGTAAAATATCTACAACCATGCTAAAACTCTGCCATCAATGTTTGCAGGATCTGAAAGCCTGGGTCTTCCATTCATTCCCTCCTTCTCACACTGGTGGTAATGCAAAATTTAGTAATAATCAATCACAAGATACAATTCTTTCTGCAGCCATCTATTTAGCTAGAAATAATTGGCAGTGAAGCATCAGATACTGGATAAAACTTACCACTCCTTGCACGTCGACGTCGGCGTACTTTTTAAGCAGAGCACGAACAAGTTCCAGGTGATTGCCTTTGACTGTATGGATCAGGATAGTGTCACCATACTGCAGGATAACCAGACAACATACAGTGATCTGATAATGCTGGTGTATGTATTTAACGACAATCGGACACATCAGGAAAGCACAAATCTCCTCCAATGTCGATTTTCTTAGCTTTCTCATTTTATACTGTATATTACCAGTATTTTATATTATATTTAGTTATAATCTTTTTTTTGACTTTTATGTCAAATCCTATAAACCGGTGGTCACTTTTTGTGAGCTTTTTATTGACTGGTTGATTAATTAAATATATTTTGGAGATCAGTGATCACGCAAATAATATTCAGTAGGTCTATTGCTATCCTGCTTCAAATGCATTATGGAGTGTCAAACCAAAGCAAAATAGAGAAAGCAGTCATCAAATTTTGACTTCCCAATCAACTTAGTTCTTAATGTATGAGCCCCCACACAACTGAGCAACATTTCATCAAATTCACTCACAACTTGTCTAGAAATCTCACAGATACAAAAAAAAGATTCAGGTACAGCACAACCTGCTTTGATCAGCAGAAATAATGTCCGCACTCCAACAGTGCAAACAAAAAAGTCAAGCATCTGGTGTAATGCACAAAATTACAGTTTTTACATTTTACATGCTTTCTAACACTACTGACATGACATAACACAACAAAGTCAGACCAGTGGCAGTTATATAACATGAAGCAATGCCTTGTCTTGTCTGGTAGGTTGACAAGAAAGTAGAGTAGTAGTAGTAGCAGTAGTAGTACTTAGCAGTGGCAGTAACATTATCCATAGTAGCAGCTCAGCAACATTATTAGTCAACAACTATGCACTGGCCATCCCCCATTGCCAGCAGCCTACCTCCACCATATAGGATGTCGAGACTCAACCAGCTGTGAACACTGCAATGGTGTAAATGAAATAGTCAAGCATCAGGTGTTTCGCTGCCCTGCCCACAACCAGGCCAAAAGGGATACTTAGCTGAGAGACGCATTCACGACCGATCCGCAATGCCACTGTAACTTCTTGAAGCAAATTGGGTACTGACCCAGCCCCCCCGATCAGGAATAAGAGAGAGAGAGAGAGCGGCATTAGTAGTACAAGCAGTACTAGTAGTAGTAGTGAGCAATACCCTGTCAGGCAGATTGACATAAGCATCGTGTTGTAGCAGCATGTTTGAGATCTCACTGAAACCTTCTTTTGCAGCCAGAGTCAATGCTGTGAATCCGTCCTGACATTGCACAAACACAATATCTCTTCTGGTGAATGAAGTCTGCATTTCGAAGGTAAATTAGTATTACATATAAAACGCTTTCCACTAATCAACATGTGTCAAAATAGGTCACTACTTCTCGACAGCACAGACTTTCGCAACAGCCTTTTTGTATAAAGCTCCCAACATTTCCAGCAAACTCCCTCTTACAGTCTAACAGTCCACTTCGCATCCAACTGTTGAACAAAAACTCAAAACCTACCTACTCAGTTTATCATACCGCCCATAGCCAATCTCTACCCATCTAGCGAACGACGATGCCTCAGATTCAGCTTGCTGTCATTGTGCACCATACAAATGGCAATTGTTATCTCCGCTAAGGGTGAACGTTAGTGAACATTAAAAAAGATTATGAGATTGGTCGTTATGTCCGTGTGTCCGTCGTTGTGTGTGTGTCTGTGTACATGACATTGTCTTTGCGGCGCCATATCTGAATAACGGTGCCAGATAGATGCATGGTCGCAATGGACCACCCATAGAAAGTCGACCACCGCAAGTGACCCCCGAAAGGTCAAGGTCATGACAGCATCATCTTTGAGGCACCATATCTCCATAATGGTGCCAGATAGATGCATGGTCAGTAGTAGTAGTAGTAGTTGTTGTAATGTTTAAATTACTTCACTTGGTGGAAATATGCACTCTTATGAGCGCCTTCTAGTTATTATTATTATTATTATAACGCCACTATGGCCGGTAACGTCGTTGGTCACACTGACACAATTACAAAATGCTGAACCCATTTTGTACTGAGATGGGTGACCATAAATTAATGCTTTAATTACTGCACAGAGAGCTTTGATTGTTGTCAGTATAAAATTCCAACATTAATAAAAACTAAAAGAGTTCCCACCCTACAGGTAGGTCCACTCTGTTATGGGCATATCCAATCCGTTATCCAACAACTTGACCCCCTCAGGCTGCCCGTGGGAGTAAGTAAGAAGCAAGGTGGGAGGTAATAAAAGTTAAAAACTTAAAACAGAAAGAATGTAGTAAACTGATAATTGGCGAGAAGACTGCTAGACAGATAGGTCAGAGAACAGAGAAAGTGCCGAAAAGATGGATCATTTCTGTCAGTCACCTTGTCGACAGCATTGACATTGGGGTGTCTCTCAAGCAAAAGCTGCACCACATCGCTGTATCCGCCGGACGCCGCTACTATCAGTGCTGTCCATGAGTTCTATACAATACACCATACAAACTCACTGCAGAATGGCTTTGGTCGTTAAATGGCAAGGTGTCAAACTTACCGTCAAGAGGTTGTGAGTTTGATTCCCGAAGGGGGATCACTATCAAGTGGTTACTACTTGAAAGACTGACTGTTGGCAAACAGGTAAACCATCTACACACAGATCAACTCAGCCTTCCATCCCTCCGGGTTAGGTAATCAAGTATTGACTATTGACCTGTCTGGCTGGGGTTAAGGTGAGACATGTTCATCTACATCAGGTGGCAGCTAACACTGTAATCCCACATGGCAGGTGATGCTCCGTAGCTCTGAGATGGGTTTCCTATAAAGAGCTATATACACAACCTTTAAACTTTAACCACAGTTGTTTATCTGAACATCAAAACAGCAACGTGCAAACTACAAGTAAAAAGTAATTTTTCTGTAATTGTGCAATGCTCGAATCTTTCAGGTTTAAAATGCTTAAAACAGTCAAATCATTTAATTGATAGAAAACAAACTCGGTTTCAATTATTTTAGCTAGAAATAAATCAGCATGAAGTGCAGCAATCTTAAAATAGATTGCAGTGTTAAAAAGTGTGCATGGTTCTTCATGGGAATTCATTTCAGATGGAAGGCTGAGTTAACCTTGGTGGATGGCTATACACCGAAATGGCTTACCTGTCACCCATGCAGGTAGAAAACAAATGGTAGTAACCTGACCACTGTGACCAGAACTCAAATTCATGACCTCTTGAGTGTAAACTCTTAACCAAGTGCTACAATGCTACTTATGTGTGCCAAAGGTGGCTAAGTCTAGAAATATGCCTTATTATAACTCTGCCAGAGAAATTTCTTGGCAAATTTTCTAGAAACGGCCAGACAAAAGGCTGAAATCTGGCAGAATTCCAGTCATTAATTGTTACCAATCTATCTTAGTCTACACCGTGGTCCATAAAAAACATGCCACTCTTATTTTTTGAGTAGCTTTGTCAAACATTGGCCAATTCTAATAATTTTTGGCATATGACATCAGAAAAGAACTTGATGCAAACGACTGTATTTTTGGCCATCTCGCTTTAATGCTGTCGCTACACTACCTTGTGAAATGCAGAAGTAGTAGTTTGGCCATTTACAACAATGAATTCATACTGGATAGCGCACGCGTTGGCTCAGAAATGATTAACTGAAAAGCGATAAACATGATTGGCAAATATTGTATCTCCAAAAATCACGTGTGTCACATCACATTTTCTTTATTACAGCATGTGCTCAAAATGTCCTCCTCCAGTGCGAACGCAAGCGGCAGATGCTGACACCACTCGCAAACAGCAGGCTTAACAACCTGCATTTCACAAGGTAGTGTAGTGATAGTATTAAACTGATGTGGGCAAAAGTTTAATCGTTTGCGTCCAGTTTCTTCCTAATGTTGCACGCCAAAAATTATTAAAATTGGCCAATGCTGCATGGAGCTATTCAAAAAATAAAAGTGGCACGTTTTTTATGGACCATGGTGTAGAGTGCAGAAATAAGCTGATACCATGCCAGCCTTGTCAGCCACAGCTCCAGCCATTAGCAGCATTTCCACAATTTCCAGGTGACCTTTCCGACAAGCCCAGATTAACGGTGTGGTACCATACTGCGCAATCACATATCACACCACACACCATCATCAGAAACATTCATAATGTGCAGCTTGCAGAATACAGTATTAGTACATCGACCACTGTCCAGGGTTGGCAGGTTTTTGCTAAAGATGGTTTAAATTATATAAGAATAATGATGCTGTTGGCTAAATAAGTAAAAATGATAGATCATATGACTGGTGTTTTTATGCATTTTAATCGATGTACTAATCTCTTTCTTAGCATCTATAATATATTGGTTATGAGTTAACATCAAAATTCACTTTGGCAGAAACCTGTTTATGCCGATGACCACTTTCAACAGAAACTTGCCAACCCTAGAATTGTCACAAGAATCAGGAGTTAAAGGCTCTGAGCTACATGGAAATACGTTTTTCGAAATCTTGCAAAGTGCTGGCACAGTATTTGTTCCAGTAATCATAGCATTATTCCAGGTATTCCAATTCTTACACATACAAATATGAATATTCGAATTACAGCCATTATTCTGCTAAATACTTGAAAAGCTATAACAAAAAAAATAATAAAAAACAGTCCTCATAAATACTGTCCAATGCCATTGGATGTGAAGTCATTAGCAGTACTGAATATCAATGTTCCATGTCTATTACTAATTCACTACCAATTCCATTCTATGGAATTCCATTCACAGTTCCATTCTGCGGAGTTACTCCAAGTTTAGCAAAAATCATGACATATATATATTTCAAATTAATGAAAAAAGCAAAAAAAAATCAAACATCTTTACCAAGCACAAAACAAAAATAAATACAAAGTTAATCTGCATGATATCTGTAATATACAGACACTAGACTGTAAATCTGACACTATAAATCTTGACAAAAAAATAAAAAATAAACACTGATTTATAAAACAATTCGGATAAATAAACTGTTGTCAGTTACCTTGTCGGCGGTGGTGACCCTGGCATTGTACTGAATGAGTTCTCGGACAATCTCGGTGTGACCTCGGCCCGCCGCCCATGTCAGACATGACATGTGATGCTGACAACAACAACAACAATAATAATACAGATAGTAACATTTCCAACAAAAAAACTACAATACAATATGCATAACTTTAGTGATCGAGTGTAAGCGGAACACCCTCAAATTTGAGATAGAACAAAAAATGGAAGAGAAAACTGGCAACTTTCAACCCGCAAGTTGCCATATCTCAGAAATGATGTAGGATAAGGAAAAAGTTATGATCAATCACAAAACTAGATGGTCATTACGACTCCATCGACTGTTATGCCTCCGCCACCATGAGACAAGAAGCTAGCTATCGCAAAGAGAGCGTATAACGCCAAAAATGGAAACCACAAAGATTCTATTTATAGCCAAGCAATAACTGGACCCTGCCGCCGATGATCAGTCACGTCTCATGAATATTCATTATTTGCACGGCTAGTGAGCATTGCTGCAAACGTTTGCAGCAAGAAAATAATTTTTAAACAGAGAAAGTGTTATTAATTGATTAATTACTAATTAATAAGAAACCCGACTAAATTAATGACCAAACCCCAGTGTTGCAGAAAGACGTAGGGTTTAATTGATCGAGAAAGAATTAAGTGGTTTGATGAATTAGAAGAGAAATGAAATAAGAAACGTGACCGCATCACTGTCCGCGTAACGTCAACCAAATAGACCTACTGCATAATGGCTTGCAAACGCTGTCTAGAAAAGCACAGTGACGACTGACGGTGGATAAATATTAGCCAACTAAGTGTCACTGTTGGTGGACCAAAGTTCGTGAATTTTTTTGTTCAATGCGGGAGAGATCGTAGTTGATAACACTGTTTACCGCTTGTTGATATCTCTATATGTTCCAGAGATATTTGCGCTCAAAGTCCACGCATGCACAGACGCACGCACGGACGCACAAACAGTCCAAAAACATAATGCCTCCGACCACTACGTTGTAGTTGGCGAAGGCATAAAAATTAGAAAGCTGCGTGCACGCTTTCCAGTGGTAAAATAGTCTTGTTGAAAAAATGTGCTGCCTGAATGCAGAGCACATTCACATTTGGTAAAAACTGACAAATACAATGGCATATAGCAAGCGTGAATTATAGAAGAAAATAACGTAAAAACAAACCAAACTTAATTTGCGACATTAAATTACACCACAATACATAAAATTCCAACCGAACAATGCAAAAAATACTTCAGGCACTTTATAATTAAAAATCATAGAAAGTACAGGAAGAATGATACTCAATAAAAAGTCAAGATTTAAACGGTGATGATGGTTCGTGATGGCATCACTCAACAACTCATATAAAAAAGCCACAATCTGAAAATATATCGTTTAAATCTAGGTACATCCCTAATAAAAACCCAGTAACTGTCTTAACAGTAACAGACTAACAGTAACAGCAAGTAGTTTCATCAAACAGTAGTTTCAGTCATAAACACGTTGGCAGCAAAACCACTTAGCATTTTAGCTGACAACATGGAAAATATGTACCTCTCCTTTGACATTCGGGTTGGCTCCATGAGCTAAGAGAATACTGGCGGACTCCGTACGACCCTTATAACAGGACCACATCAGTGCAGTCCAGCCGGCCTATGCACGTCCAGTAATCCAAGTTTTGAAATACATCAAAAATATAGGAAAAAAACTATTTACAAACAAACAGTATTCAACCCAAACACTGTCACAATGTCACCAGAGTTTTAAAATAGATGCAATGAACTTATATTTTACAAGTTTACAGCTATTTGTCAAAATTTGAAAAAAAATTCCCATCTCCCTTTTCTGATATATAGTGTACTTATGTTATATGGTCTTCTGTGTCCTAGTTCATTTAAATTACACACTACACAGCACTTGGTCCGCAACGTGTTTGAAACTCGAGAGATTTTTATTTTCAGTATTTCTGTAGGCAGGGAGCCATTCTGGTATCCGGTCAACAGCGTCAAATCAAGCAGTGATAATCTATTTAAGTAAGATGCTTACAGTGTCCCGATGTTCAACATTGGCGCCTGCTTCCAGCAGTAACAAAACGACTTCAGCGAAGCCTTCCCTGGCAGCGTTGAGCAAAGCAGTCCAATTGTCCTGTCCACATAGACGACACATCATCAGTTTAACTGCCACCTGGCACTCATGCTATATACAACCCAACATGAACTGGGTGAACTATCGCAGTGGCTATACCATAAACAGTCATGACTATTACTACCACTGTCGATTTGTCAAGGTCATTGCCAAGCTAATCTTCCGGACAGAGAAAGTGACAGAAACACAAAGTGAACTGAATAGGATATGGTTGCTGTTGATAAATGTATCCATAAGGGATGGCCAGGCTGAGCTGTTATGGGTAGCTTTGTAAAATATCAAGTTGGCATACCATACTCATATACAGTTAGCTATGATGGTATTAAATCGGCTAAAACACTAACTAAAAACTTTAAAGGGTAAGGGTTAAAAATTAAAGTGGTGTGCATAACTCATTATGAAAAACACATAGCAGAGCTATGAAGCGTCAGCTGCCATGTGGGATCACGCAAGTAACACAATTTTACTTGCCACCCAACACAGGTAAGTGCGGCCCACTTGAACCCCAGTCAATTTACCTACCCGGAAAGGATAGAGGGCTGAGTTGACCTTAATGCAGATAATATGCTGAGATATGGGTTGTGTTTTTTTTGGCTTTCCAGAAAGGTGCAGAAAGGTGTTGTGGTCTTGACCTAGACATTTACGGATTGACCGAAAAAAACGCCGTTGACGTGGAACAGATGTCGATATGCCCACAATTCGAATTGCCTATAGCATAACTAAAGTTCTAAACAAGTGCTTTGTGCCCTATAAATTTACTTGCTCAATGAGCAAAAGTGCTGGTTAACAAACGGACGAATGCACACACCTGTAACATTATCTTTACGCACAGTAAAATGCACAAAACTAAATTAATCAGTACGTAACTACATATGTCCCATAATCTGACGCGAAACAGATGTGCAAACAATGCGTTTGATTGGATGACACGGTGTGATGTCAATCACTCTCTCGCACTGCACCGGCTTTACGTACTTTCGACCCAGAAAGCTTTTGGATCGACACGGGCATTTCCGGAATGATTAAAAAACGCTAAACTTTCATTGGAGAAACAATAAAAACGACTTGGAGCAGCCCAGACCTGGTCAGGCGTTCAAAAAAAACACAACCACGGTCAGATCACAGCAACCCGACCAGGAGTGAAACCCATGACCTTTTGATTGTAAGTCCAGCATCCTAACCGTTTTGTGACCAAGCAACGTGTTATCATTAAACCAAACTGCAAGCAAATCAGAGTAAAGTTTGAGCCATATCAGAGTTAATACAGAATCACAAATGGACGTGCTCACATTGTCAACTGCATTCACGTCAACTTCAGTTTCATCAAGGAGCCGTCGGATGATGTGGTAGTTCCCCAGTTGACATGCGATCATCAGGAATGTCTGCCCATCCTGTAGAGCACACAGTAGTATACACCATGTCTCAAAAAACGAGACCAATTTTCCTTTTTCAAATAACTTAGTGAAACACCTGTCAATTTTAATAATTTTGACATGCAACATCAAGAAAAAAACTTGACGTAAACAACTATAATTTCGCCCTCTCTTCGTAATACTGCTGAAACACTACCTTGTGAAATGCAGAAGTCGCAGTTTGGCTCTTTACAGCAATAAATTCATACCAGGTGGCAAAACTTCAGTCAATATCAACATCTCACACAGATTTGAAACAAACCCAGGGAAAATCACAACTCAGAGGGTTTCATTAGGTTTTGGGGTTAACATAGTCCCGTGATGGGTTTTGGGGTTTTCATGAGTTTTAAATTATAGCACGAGCACTGCTAGATGATGTCTATTATCCACATGGAGTTAATAGCCAAAAATTTGCAAATTCAGAGACTAAAATGTTACAAACACAAAAATCATAATACTGAAACAGTCATTATCAATAAAACAAGAAACAAAAAAGATCAAGTTTGGGGTGGTCTTACAAGGTGGGTTTACTCACTGCTAGGGATGTAAAGCGATACTCAATTGTTTGAAATTTGTTTGGTTTGATCAAATTTCGAATTGAATAACGGGTTGTTTGATATTTGAATTTGTTAACTGATGTGCCGCTACATGTTAAAGGCTGTTTACTGCCAACAATGTTTTGCATTGTTTATTTCGCTTTGCACGCACGGGACTGATTAACGCCGCATGCGGCCATTTTCATTGTGCTGTAAGGTAGGTGGCCCACACTGCCTCAGGGCACACCCGCATGCAGAGATCTCCCACCCAGCATGCTCCCTCTATTGTGCAGTGCTGAAGCAGTACTGACTGCTGACCGACGCCATCCAATCACCCAGTCCAATAAAGGCAGCAGACATGCGAACCTTTGATACTCTCCCACTCACACCATTGCTATTTAAACCCTTTCACAGGAACCGACTCTTGAAGCTCAAATCCCGAAATCCGTGATTGTGATGCTGCCAATCCTGAAATTTGGGATTGGCTAAAATGGACAGAATCCCAAGATTCGGGATACAGGAATTGCAATGACTACTGAACACTGATAACAATACAAAGCTGACGTTAACCTCGTCTCGTTCATCAAGGTTGACAATGCCATTAGTGAGGAGCGCATTAACAGCAGTGCCATCACCATCAACGATGTGCTGCAGCAGGCTCTGACCACTCAGAGAATTCATCTTGGACCCATTTCAACTAAATCTCATCTCTACAACAAAATTCATCGACATGCATCATCCATTGCATCAGTGGACAATCTTTTGTCTACCCCAGCCCTATCCCTGACCCTAATCTAACCAAAAGTTACATCAAGGCCCACGACTGGTTAGGAAAATGCAATCACCCTCTCTGGATCTGCCAATGGCAAATAAATAAGTAACACCATTTTATTGTTAAATGATGAATTGTATGCGATGAGACTATTTTTGTATGCAAATCTTAGTGGGCAATGGCAGAGCTGCATATCAGTCATGCAAGTTTCTGGTGAAGAGCATAAAGTGGTCCTACTCCCTCCAAGATTTTGCTACCAAAAAACTCTGCAAACAAAGTATCTGGGGTGGTATGCATAACAACGTCGTGGCTTAGTTTAGACATAAGGCCTATGTCGCAATAAACTACTTCTAAACTAGAAAGCTACGTTCGACAGCATGCAAAACGCTGTCGTAGCGAGCGTTTAACTACTACTGGCGTAGTTAAAGTCGGGTAGTTTGACTCTGAAATTTCCTGGCTAAATGCACTCTGCCTCGGCCGGCCTGCAGCTAAAAATAGATATGGCCTGACTTGTAGTCTGCTGCAGTCACGGGCGTGCTCAAGCCTAGTTAGAGCTCCATAGGCTAAGTAAAAATGTGCGATGCAAATAAATTGAAATTTATCGAGCGCTAAAAGTTTTATTCAGCAACTTTTATTACTGCAATAAGTTTCAATAGTGTAATTGACTCGGCAAAAGTTTTTTACGATGCATGACGTGATTGCAGCTTCTCCTCAGCTACGTCAGTTTACACTGACAACGACCGACTAAATATTTATGACAGGGTGACTAGAGTTAGTTCGGACGTAGGCGTCTGACTAGTGCTACGTCGTCGTTATGCATACCGACTTAGTACTACGTCTGACGTAAATCGATTTTAGTTTGGAAGTAAAGTTACGACGTTGTTATGCATACGGCCCCTGATGCCAGTGAGTGGTACCATAAACTTGGACGAAGAACTTAGAATAGATCGTTTGTCATGGGCCTTAGGCATATCATACATAAACACTGCGGTGTGTGCTCTCTTATCAGATTTACGCCTAGGTCCACCTGTAATAACAAAGGGCGTTTATAGGGTGCATCATGTACGAACTGCACCGTAGGCTACTTCGCAATGACAAGACTCCGTACTCATTTGAACATCATCTTGTTATCACAATATTCGCGCACAATTACGGCCAATGTAATTACCGCTATTGCCTGTCCGAAATGTGAGTTAAATAATGTACATTTCGCTAAAATAATCCATACATATACATTTTCCCGTTCTGTTTACAACATCGACGCCGGAAGTTGATAAATAGTAATAAATATGTAATTTCTGTCATATGACTATATTTTTACAGCGTGTCAGCACTCAGCAATGCTTGCAGTGCAGTGCATTACTTTGGTCTTCTCTTTCATGATAAGCATACAAAGAAATAGTTGCGGGGTTTTATATCCAAGTTAAAATACGTTTGCAAGAACAAAAATTATTGCCCAACAAGATTCGTGTATCAGTAATTAGTAATCATGCAGTAATGTAGATAAACAGATGCAGGCACAAAGTCCATCTATATCCGTATCACGATATAAAAGATTATATTTTTTTTCGACATAGTCCGATCTGTCTTCGGTTCGAGTTATTTGGCGGTCCAATCATTCCATAACTTCTTGTTGCGTCCAAAATCTATCAAGCCGCACTAAATCAATAGACTGTACATCAACTACCCAAATTTAAGTAAACTATTCCAGATATTCACAATTCATGTATACCGCATGCTATAGTTTTGTTGCAGTGTTGGCGATCGCAAGGGATACCAATACTGTGAATACGTGATGACATGTGCGATCCTTCAAAGTGTGAGTGCGTGTAAACCGTTTCGTTTCAATACGGGGAAGCGCATTTAGTGCCGCCATATATACATTGTCATGGAAACAGACACCGAAGACGACCGAGGAAGCGCTGGACTGATAATATTTCGGACGACTGCCAGATGATGGGATTCTCATTCACACAAGCAACACACGAGGCTGAGGACAGAAGACAATGGGGGGGAAATACACGAGACTGTCCGAGCGTGTTTAACTGCATCGACACGACACCGGAAGAGGATAAACATCATTATGCAATGAGGGTACTCGAGTTAAGTTGCCGTAGTATTGTCGCGATTTCTGAATAACTAAAGACTGATATCAGCCAGCGGCCCCAGCGGACGCCTCGAGGACAGAACTCAAGCGCACGGTCGTCCTCGCAAATTGCGAGCACCGAAAAAATAAGATATACGTTTCGCACTTCGTACGTTTCACACCCTTTCTCTGAGAATCTGGCGTGCAAAGAATCTTTTGTAACCGCCGAATTGAACAAATCGCAGGTGTTTGCTGCACTGGTGACGTATGCTTGATTCGAATCGTACACAAAAGTCTACCTGTGCAGCTGAGTTTCTCGGTATTTTTTTACATTTTAGTCCACAAACAGTTTTGCAGCATGCAGTCGTCGTCGACGCCGAGCCTGATAAATATTGTTACTTGTTAGTTATACGTGGCGTGCCCTAGTGAACGTTTTTGAGTTTAGCATCGACCGATCATTTGCGGGCCTATTTGCAATTCCATTCACAAGGGAACGCTGCAAATCATGAACATGCCGGTAAAATGGTAAATGTATCGGACAGTTATGAAACTCATGACCTAGACGTAAAATACACGTATCTATAATTTTTCTGAGTTTTTTTGTTATTTGTATATAATTTTAACTGCGCAGGCACACTGCTGCGTACGATTCCAAATTGTCAAATCACTTTCACCCTCTCGAAAACACCTGTGCGATATGTCGCAACTAACGACAACCTGAAATTTCTGCCTCGTAATGCCGATTACATTTATTATGGTAATCGACGACTTAAGGTCGGTATCGTACGTCGTACGAAAACGACTTCACGTTTTTTTCTGAGTTCTTGCAATTTGCGAGAACCAATTAAGTATCAGAATTCAGACTTTATTCATAGTGCTTATATACTCGCGACACTCAAAACGGTGCAAGCTGACGCGCGACAGCACCGGTGCTGTCTGCGGTCACTTGCAGAATCAGTGTACAATGTACAACAAGAAGTGAAGGTTACCCAAAGCCGATGATTTTCATCTCATCCGAAAGGGCATATGCGACTTCCTATTAGTGATTAATAGTAACCTGGCCCTATCTCTCACCGTTTCCGAGATATGGACAATTTTCCCTTGAAAAACGCACATTTTTACCTTATCCCAAGCCAGAATTTGAAAATTATTCCTTTGCACTGCATCGCTCATGCAACGAGCCTCAACAGTAAAACTCTCTTTAAGCCTTACCCATCAGGCCTCAGCCACATCATTCACATGATGAGGGCCTATTCACAGACGGATGGACGGACAGGCAGACGGACGACAATCGTGCCACAAACGCGCTATACAGCATAGCAGTATGGCGTCTACCTCAAGCAAGTCATCTGCCTAGTCTCGGACCTGTCACGTCGATCACTTCGTTCGGCTGGCCGCGGCGACCTGTTCGTTTCGCGGGCTAACACGTCCATTGGCCAGCGAAGTTTCTCCATCGCGGCTCCAGTCGTCTGGAACGCGCTTCCACCTGACCTACGTTCACCGCACATCGGTCGCAAACAGTTCCTATCTAAGCTGAAAACCTATCTTTTCAGACAAGTCTACACTGCATGATTCCTCTGAGAACGTTGTTGAAGAGTGCAACCTGTAACTGTAACTGTAACTGTAACTGTAACTGTAACTATCAATAAAAACAATAATACGTTTTGAAGGCTGTCAAAGGCTCAAGGCTAAATTTGAGGCCTCCGTACGAAGGACTTCTTGAACTTCAGAGTATGCTTCGGAGGTCGATATTTTTTTAGTTATCATTACTTACTATTAGTATTATATATTTTTAGAATATTACACAGTCACGTGACGTAAACATCTCGATCGGGCGACTATTCGGCATTTTGATTGGCTGGCGATGATATGGTGTTGATGATGGAGATGACTTGATGTTTACGTTATTTTTGTCGTAAAATCATGAATTCCATGTTTTCAGGAATGGCGTCTCAAGTAGACCTTGACAGCTCCATGCTGGATTTTGATAGTGAGTATGGCTGAACTGTGCGAGCTTATTTTTGTGTATTAGTTAGTGTCGTCGCCAGCGGTGGGCTTGGCTCATGACACGGCTTTTCATCTCCCCTTTGCCCTAGCCATGGCACACAGCGCCATATTCAGTATCTGACGCTGTGAATCAGAACCTTTTTTTCTGCGTAGAGTTTAGCATTTCACGAAAACGCACGAGAGAAAACGTTGCCATAGGCTAGATGGAGCGGATCGTCAGCGGAAGTTCATTGCTATTGCTACTGAACTGTCTGCTTTCCCGTCGGTGTGATGCCCCAGTCTTGGGACCCTGCCAACTAACTATCCAGACCCAGATCCACCGTCGGCTACCTTTGCCTAGGCTGCTTTTTCGGCCCCTTGCTAATTCGCCCCTAGCTCGTTCGCTCCTTTGATTATTTGCCCCTGGCTGATTTGCCATTCCCTTAAATATATGTTTTATGTTTTTGTTTACTGTGTTGTCTGTGCGTGTGTTTGCAGTGTCGGAATTTGCGTCATTGACAAACCAGGACCACAGACTTTCTCTGGGCAGCGAACTGTTTGACGGGCAGCTGGATAACCCGCCTTCGATCAAGCAGGACGCCGACGTTCTGGAGAGCCTCAACATCGATGCATTCGACCTGGCGGGATTCGCAAACGCCAACACTGCGTGTGGCACGACGACAATGTACAGTCAGAACGTGTTGAACCAGACTTCGATTGTAACAAAGGCCGACGTTCAGAACTCAGTGTCGACTGATTCGGCCACACCTCAGCTGCAGGTCATTGTCATTGTAATTAGCATTTATGGATGACATTCTGGTTTTGTTTTTACGATAATATCTATTTTAAAACTGGCCTTATTCGCACTCCGGAGTGCGAATAGGCAGTGGTTATTAGTGCGCCCTGCAGAGTGCGAATAATGCCAATAATAACCACCGCCTATTCGCACTGCACGTGGAGTATGACTAATTACCACAATGTACCATAGCGACGGTCAAGACGATGTCAGAGATGAAGGAACGGCGAAGACATTCGACAAACAGACAGAGACTCAAAAGCCAAGATCGGCGATTGTGCATGGCAAAAACGAACAGACGGAAATGTCGATGACGTGGCGAAGTCGAATGAGATGGAATGGGAAAACGAACCGACAACGAAAGTTACGGCAAAAACAGGGAGACATGTTCTCTTTGTTGTTGCTGCGGTCACCGTGCATCTTCTGTGCCATCTTGTTTGTCGTTTCCTCTGTTGTCTTCGCCGTTCGTCCAAAATGGTAATTAGTCATACCGGATGATAACGCTCATACTGCTCCACGTGAATTGCCTTAAAGAGATGTAGGCATGCGGCAGCAACGGCCACAGACAGACGTCCTTAAGGCTTACGGCAGCCCGCAGCCAATGAAGCCTAGCAATAGCAGCATGCTGTTTGCATATGTAACCAATACTGCAACTTTCGTACGGGTGTACATATCTTGTGAAATAATTATATGAAGTATACTTAAATTTGCACGCTAGAAATGTAATAGCTAAAAACTCAATAAGCGATAGTTTTAAGTAATAAATCTAAACTTTAAACCTAAACCTAACTTTAATACTGAACCAAAAGCAATAATGCTGTGCTGTCCAATAACACTAGTACTGCAATGCTAGCACCACCTATTAGATATCAAATATCGCCGGGAGTTCGAATAGGCCAGCCAGTGGATACACACACTCCGGAGTGCGAATAACCACTGTCTTATTTTAATGATAGTACATTTTTACATTTTTTTTGGTTTTTTTTTTCACAGAATTTTTATTTCTAATATATATTGGTGACTGTGAAAATGATAGCAATTTACAGTGTACAGTTGTGTACATGCAAAATTGAAATGTCTTTGAGCAATGAGCATAAAGTGATGTTGATGGTAGATGTGGTATTTAGATTAATTTGCTTGTGCGTGATGACAAAAGTTGATGAATATGAGAAAGTCAAAGTGTTATACAGGCACTGGACTTTGACAGTGTATTGCGACTGTAAAAGGTCATGCAAGTTGTTCAGTGTTATATTTGAAAAAATTTTTTTGATGAAAGAACACTTTTGACCTGTAAAATTTTTTTAAAACATTTTTGTGTTCATGTCAAATCAGGCTTTCGCTGTTTCCAGCCAGATGACAGAACACTACCGAAACATCTGCATAATCCTGTTCGCACCATCTCCATCTTTCGAAGTTTGGACATTATATAAGACATTTTGTTTAGAATGCTAATGTAAGCACTGAGCAGTACGTTAGAGCTTTTGTGGCATTGGTGTGCTATATGCTCTCTGGCTACGGTTAAGGCACGATGCATTCACCTGCGTTCGGTGGCAGGTAACACTGTGTGATCTCATTGAAAAATTATACTATATTGTTGAATTTTGATTAGTTAAAAACATTTGACTTATTGACATCTGCTAACGCCTTGTTCAGAAATGAGTGTCAATTCTTCTCTGTGAAGTGTCATTTCGATGGAAATGAGTTGGATCATGGAGAAGGAGCTAGTCGTAGCTGGATGGCAGTTTATTCAAGACTGCGTGATCTCATACGGCAGTTGATGCTCTGTATCTCTGAGATGGGTTTCCTATAAAGAGGTATATACAACCTTTTATCTTTAACCTTTTCATATTCACGTTTCACTTGCATAGTGACTTACTGTTGCTGCAGGTTATTCTTCAGCAGCCGCAACTGTCCACTCCACAGAACACCACGTCTACAATCAGCGTGGCGGATCTGCTACGGGCGCAGGAAATGGTGAATACAGTCGGCAACGGTGCGTCGCTCCAACTACCACCAACAACGCCGGATGTGCCAACAGTGTCGCCTGCAACAACGCTCGATCTGTCGTCGCCGCTTACCCTGGAGTTGCTGGCGCAGGCGGGAATACAGCAGCCATTGAAGCGACAGATTCAGCTTCACAGTGAATTGGCGCAGCACATCACCACACAGAAACCACTTCAGGTTGCAGCGCAGTAGTGATGTTTTCAAGAACTTTGTGTTCTAGGCCAATGCCAGGCCCACTGCTATTTACTGAATTTTATCACATGCCGTAAAATCTCATAATACCATCATTCTTGCTGAGGTTATATGGTGGAATCAGCTGAGTTGTTGTTACTTGGACAGTGTAATTTATATACAACAGACCTCTGGTGTGGTTACTGAAGACAGCCAAGAACAGGAAAGTTTTGAACAAAAGACTGAAGGTTTAAATAGTTTGGCTAGTTTCTGACTGAAATTAAAAGCACAAACTGCTGTTGAGTTTAAGTTAATAAGTGATCATGGCTGGATGGGGGGAGGTTAAGGGGTCAATTGCTTTCTCTGGCTGTTCGAATATCTTTTTGGTCTGAAAATTTTTCTCCCAAAATGCAAAATTTGGGGATGAAAACCTTCATTTTCAGGAAATTTGTAGGTGAAATTGAAATGGCAGTTTCACTCAGAAAATTGTAACTTTTTTAACCCGTGATGCCACTGGTGCTTGTTCTGAAGGCTAATTTTCGTCATTGGCAGGTACAGTTGGGTAACAGCAGCCTGCAGCAGCAGCTGATTGCAGCATTGCAGCCCGCTCAGCAGACCCCCATCCAACAGCAGCAGCAGCAAACATCATCAGCAACTACACAGAACATCATTGTACATCAGCTGCCTGCGGCGACGGCCCCACCTCCTCAGCCTCAGCCGGCCCAGCTATCAGTGCCCCAGCAGATCATCATCACAACTCAGCCTCCTCCCCCTCAACCGGCTCCACAGCAGCAGCAGCAACCAGCTCAGATCAACCTACAGCAGCTGCAGCAGGTAAGAGCTTAGTGCTGTTTGCATCACAGTTCATGGTTGGATGTCTACACTGTGAGCCATAAAAAAGTGGCACTTTACTTTTGTCGAGATCTTCACCAATTATTGACCAATTTAAAAAATTGTTTCACTGATACACTCTGCGGACAATTTGCAATTTAATGAGATTATTGTATATCCCACCACACTGTAAATGCGTCTACACTACCTTATGAAACAAATATAAGAAAACCTAACGATAATAACAAACATTTAAGTAAATGAAAAAAACACTTCAGAACAACCTTGCAGGAAATGATCTGTATGATACTAGACTGTGTTAGACCCACACAGTCTAGTGTTATACAGATCATTCACCGCAATGTTGATCTGAAGTGTTTTTTTTCAGTTGTACTAAAATGTTTGTTTGTTATTCACTATACATGCATACTTCATTTATATTTTACAAGGTAGTGTAGAGACACGTTTATGGTGTGGTGGGCTCTTTCCCTTTTTCCCTTTTCTCTTTTTCCTCTTTTTTTTCTTTACTTTTCTTTCTGTTTTTCTTTCTTTATTGCCATTTGCAGATGCCAAATGTTTTGTAAGTAAGTAAGTAAGTAAGTAAATGATTTATAAAGCACCAAAGTCTCAGAAAGAATCAGGTGTGTTCAGCAGAAATAGTGTTTCTGGTGATAACAATTTATTTGTTAAAGTTTTTTAATTATACAAGTTGATAATCTGTGATGTGAGGTGTGCTTGGCCAGTAGTTGTATAATCCCTGTCAGTGAATCAGTGTTCAGTGACAGGCATTGCATTAATTAGGGGGCCCTTAAACATCGGGTGCTCTATTCTGCAGCCTTGTTAGCCTAATGCTTAATTCGGTTAAGCCTGCTTGAAGTTAGTACTGCTTTAAGATGTTGTAAAATTACATTATGATCTGCATTGCCACTGAATGAAATGAACTTGAAATGCACTGGTTTTTGGATTCTGCTACTCGTTTATAATTGCGCTAAGTTCTGTTACTGAACTGAACTGAGATTGTAACGGCTCTTCTGGTCGTGAGTTTGTCTTGTGTAAGAAGTGCTATAGCAAGTATTGATGGACTTTGCTTTATTTAACCAGCTGAGTGTTGTTTGCGGATTCAGCTGCTGCTGCAGTCACAACTCTCAGGCACATCGGACGCGTCCGGCACAGCTAACATTGTCATCACAACGTCGCCGCCAGCGTCTGCTGGCATCGCGGCGCCACTACAGACCCCAGTCGGTGTCAGCTCAGCGACAGTTATACCCCCGGGCAGCATGTCTGTCCGCCTCGTGGAGAGAGAGAAGGTGGCAATCTCTCGCATCAACACCACAACCTCGAAGCAGTCGGTTGGAGGACAGCCGGGTCGCGGGGAGGGTCGGTCGGCCCACAATGCAATAGAGAAGAGATATCGGCTGAGCATTAACGACAAGATCGTAGAACTGAGAGAACTCATTGCTGGCAAAGACTCAAAGGTCTGTCAGCATCAATAACAGTAACAATATTTTTTATTCAAATACATAACATATGTACACAACATAAGCAAAACGCATTAAAATGCAAGTCAAAAATACAACTCCGCAATAATAATAAAGATAAATGAACTAAATAGACTAAAACTAAGACTAAGACAAATCGCAAAAAAAGTTGCTGGCTGTCACAATATCCACAATGCATTGAATCGAGATTGAAAATTTTTTTCAAAATTTTTCTACTTAATGGGTTTTGGGGTTTTGTGCACTGGGCCCATTCAATGGCCTCGGCGCTGGGTGGCTGCGTATGCGGTCACCCACCCCACAGGTAAGGTAAGGGTTTTGGAGTTTTTAAAAGTTTGAAGTTATTGAGATGAGCTCTGCTAGATACTGTCCATGTTGAATATTATTGAATATTATTTAACAATTTGTAAATTCATAGGATGATAAGTTTTTAAAACTTAGCCATGATAAAATGTTCACATAGTAGTGGCATGGCGCATTGTTTTTTACTGCTGAATTGTGCTTCTTAAGTCATCTTGCTTACTTACTACTCACTCACTTACTTAGTGGAGCAGAAAAGAAAATTGGATTGAGTTTGGGATGGGTTTTTCAGATCTGTGTTTTCATGTGGGTTTTTCCAATAAAATTTGCTGTTTTGGGGACGTCTGAGTGTCTGAACCCTCCTGTTTAGTAGTGAAGTCACGAAGTAAGAAAATAAGTAAGTCTATTTCTGACTTATGGTATCAAAGAAGTTACAGTTTCAGTCATCACAATGCAATAGAAACATCTTAGTTGTTTTTTAAACTGTTTATAGCTTGTGTTCTGAGCGTAGAAGTTTTGCCAGCAGATTATTCCACAGCTGCTCTCCAGCTGCCATGTAGTCTCTGGCATTATTCGTATTTCTATAGCCTAAGTAACAAGGAGTTTGAGCTAATGCTCACAAGACATGCAAAAGCCTATAGCAGTTCTGTAACTAGTAACCTAGGCCCTATCTCACACCATTACTGAGATACAGCGACTTATTGGCGAAAAATCACAAATTTTGCACACCCCCTCTCATTTAGTGCCCTCGTTCAGGGTGATCCCCTTCGAATTTATGGAAAAGCTTTACGGTTCCTGAAAGTAGAGTCTTCCAGGCAGCAGACGGTGAAGATTTGATGATTCTAGCTTGCACCATTTTTGGCTGATCCACCCGTGTGACGGATAGACAGACAGACGGACAGACAGAATTGCGATGGCTAAGACGCGCTGAAAGCAGAAGCTGCTTTCGTGCGTAAAAATTTGCTGATTAACGTGGAAATGAATCTGGTAAAACTCAGTAGTGGTAGTTGGTGACTTGGAGTCGCAGTAACATTGTTTGTTGCATCCACGAAGTTACTTGATATTGAGCTGGGTTAGTACTGGGATGGTGGCCATTTACAGGAGTATTGACATCGTATTCGACCAAGTCACACAGGCCAACTCAGCCTGGCCATCCCTCCATGGGTAGGTAAAATAAGTGCTGGTGGTTTTATGGCCATCGCTAGGGAAGAAGTGGCGAGTTCTACGTAACAGTAGGTCTGTAACTAGGACTGCTGGTGCTGGCATACTGATCCAGTCAGTTAAAGTCACTGGCTGTTAAGAGAGCCAGCCATCCGACCGACTTGGGCTGTATGCTAGCTTCTAAAATTCTTTAGGCTCAAATAAAGTGTTTCTGTGTGTAAACATGTTATGTGAATGTGTGTGGAATTGTGGTTGTGTGCACAGCTGAACAAGTCGGGAGTTTTGCGCAAGGCAATTGAGTACATCAAGTATCTACAGAACAACAATGCCCGGCTGAAGAGAGAGAACCTTGCTCTGAGAACAGCTACCGTCAGCCAGAAAGGCGCTGGTATGTCGGAACTATTTATTCGCATTTCTGAATTTACAGGTATGCTTACAGCAATATAAGGTTCTGCTATATTCTCGCATTAACTCTTTCTCTTTTTCACTGGTCGGTGGTTGTGGATGCTTTGAGTTTAATTTCTCAATCAGGCAAGGCATTTTGATAGTGTTCCCTGTAATCTATGTTCGTTATTGCCTCTGAAGCTGTCTCTTTTTTTGGCACAAATTTACGAATACCAGTACGTATACTTATTCATTTGTAAATGTAATATATTACGTCAGATGTGAAGAGCCTGCTGTCGGTGATCCAAGACAGCAGCATAAGCCATGATGACGTATCAGCTATGGACGAGTGCTTGACTCCACCACATAGCAGCCTCAGCAGTTCTACCGGCAGTCCGTGCAGCACGGTCACAGACAGCTTGGGTCCACAGAGCCCTCTGTTCCAGGATAATTTGTCCCCTGTTGCCATTGAAGGTACATGGACTCTTCTACTTCTTGTACTGTGACTGTTTGTCCGTGTACTGCCTGTACTGTACATAAATGTACAAAACATCAGTTTACACACTTGCTAATGGCAACATTGAAGAACTCGCACATCGAAAACAGCAAAAATCACGAAAGGTGATATTGCCTGCATCACACTGACTGTGTGTCAATGTGCTGCTGAATAATTTCACCTTTTGTGATTTTTGCTATTTTCGATGTGCGAGTTCTTCAATGTTGTCATTAGCAAGTGTATAAACTGATGTTTTGTACATTTATATTTGCTGTTTTATTTCTAAAATACTGTTTTCCTACTGGTGATCAGTTACAAAGATATTGCACTTCAGATATTTTTGCATCCCCGAACCCCCCTATAAATGCAAAAATCACGCAGATATATAGCAAGTTATAGCTCATTTTGTCCTAAATTTTGTTGCCATGGCAATCAGGGAGGGGTCTGGGGTAAAGTTGAATAACACCATTGGATTATCCATCCCCGAAAACCATACCCTAGAACCAAAAATTACGACTCTATCTTATACACAGCCAAAGTTATAACCGTTTAAAGAATTGTTTAATTTTTCCTGTAGGCGCCATTGTTATTTTTTGAATTTTTCTAATAAATATGTTAAATATTAAATTTTAATTTTCTAACCTTCAAAAGGCACACCCTTGCCTGATGCCGCATCGTTTGAGCCATTGCATGCAAAAATCTGCTGAGGGGTCTGACCTGTAGGTGCGAGGAAGAAAAAGGTATATAGCTACAAAAAATTTTGTGTATATTTCACCTATTTGCCGAGAAGCCCCCCTTGGGCAGATCTACATGAAATTTTGCATGATCGGTCATCTAGCCAACGTAATCAATCATGGCAAATTTTATCTCAATCGGTTCAGGGGTTTTGACTCTGTGGGGAGTCAAATTTTTGGTTTCCTTATCGGAAAGAGAAGTTGCCGTTAACACATGGCTTGAACTACCGTTCAGCCTGTGATGTCCATTCCGTTGTCTCAACAGCTACACAGACAGTCTTTATATCATATGTATATTTTGTTGTTGTTGTTGTTTGTTATGAAAGAGATTCAAGTCTAATAATTGTTTGATGCTGATTACATGAATTGACAATCAGCTAATACTGATTCTTGGCCTAATACCAGGTATCAGGCAATAATCTTACTTACCATAGTTATTACTTACTTAATACTTGCTTACTTACTTACTCACTGTCTTTTCTTGTTAGAATGTGTGTCGAGTCCGCCGGCATTTACGGGACTACCAGATCGTATCCGAGTGACGTTGTGCGTGTTCATGTGCACTCTGCTCATTGTGAACCCGTTCAACATGCTGATTCGCAGCAGCTCTCTGTCGTCAAGCTCCGACGACTCGCTCAGGTCTCACGGCAGTGGACCGGCACGCACTCTGCAGTCTCAGGACAACGGTCAGAACCACATCAACAGAATGCTCCTTATCTTTGCTTTTTTTATTTATTCTTCTGCCAGCTGCTTCTGTTTTATGCATTTTTCTTAAAAGTTGTGTAGTCTTAACTTGTTAGGTCACTTAACATTTGTATAGGCTTTAAGCTTTCTTTTCATCTTAATGAAACTGTTATTTTCCTGAGCTTCCCACAGTGGTTTAGCAGTTTTTCTGAAACCTTAGGGCACTATAAATAACTTTTATGTATGTATGCAAGATGTGTCTTATCCGTCTGAATTTGCATCGCTGTACCTTGTCCAAGGTAGTCCTGTTTTTTGCACTTTCTTCAGCACTTCAGAATTTGTTATCCTCTCTGCCTGGCATCATTCAGTCAATCAGTCAAAGCTGCCTTAGTCACAGAGCTATTTATGGTTAAACAGTAATAGCTAGTTAAGATGATGATGTCCAGGTATGACTTTTGAAAGAGCCAGGTTTCGTCCCAGAGAAAATACACCGCTAGATGGACGAGTTAATTATCTGTCTTACTTGGGCCTAGTTAGGCTGCCTCTACATAGTAACTGGATGTCTTATGTTTTTGGTCTGTTTTTTTTCTACTTTTCAAATTTTTGTTTTTAATTTCTGCTGCGAAGCCAAACTGCAAACCAAGACCAAAATTGAGGCGAAGGATGACACTTACTTAGAAGAAACTGAGGCAAGATTCGTTGAGGGGTTTTAGTGCATTCATAATGTCAAAAATTTGTAGGCCTAGGGGACTATATGGGCAGCACTACGATTAATTTTTTATTTGGCGACACCAGTCAGACTTACTGAGCCAGGCAACCACTCATTGGACCTGGCTGCAAATTTTTAGTTAATTACTGACTAACTGAGTTAACAGTGTGCTACCGGGGTACCTGTCATATTGTACAGATGAGGCGAGTGTTTCATGGATGAGTTGGCTGATGCCATCACTGATAGTGTGGATGTTGAATGGAGTGGTTATGGCGGCTGTGCTTGCCAAGCTGTTTGTGTTTGGTGAACCTGTCACTAAGCCTTTGACTGCATCGTCTGTCAGCTACTGGCGCAGCCGACGACAGGCCGACGTCTACCTCGCTGCGGTCAGTTCACTTCCGTGGGAGGGTTGTTGAACGGGTTAAAGCAGCGTGCATATCTTTGTGTGGGAACCAGTCTCAGAGCTAGGAGCATTACCTGCCATATGGGATCACATAGACTGGGCACTGGAGAATATGCCTCGATTAACTCCATCCAAGCATGCTGATACTCGATTTACTTACCTAGGTTGGATGGAAGGCTGAGTTGACCTTGGTGTTGATATATGCTTAGATAGTTTACCTGTTTGCAGGCAGTAAATGCTTTTAAGCCTGTTGTTCGTGTATACACTGTGTCTCAAAAAAAAGCATGTGACTACATTTTTTGCAATAACTTGAACAATGAATGTCCGATTATAATAATTTTTGGCACACTTATTAATGAGACTATATG
>Ga0209367_1000226_pt1 | contig 47426 bp, 29 predicted proteins | sample WorMetLIZISLAND2_FD_187412 | JGI IMG/M metagenome (GOLD analysis project Ga0209367, IMG submission 187412) | Marine gutless worms symbiont microbial communities from Max Planck institute for Marine Microbiology, Germany - Olavius geniculatus... ... | reverse complement strand
CACGGTTGTCGATAATGATAATGATAATGATTGCTATCCCGGGATTCCGGGATCCCGCCCGTTTTCGCCAATCCCGAATCCCGTGATTGCCAGCGTCTCAATCCCGGGATTTCGGGATTACAAAAATTAGCTAAAATTGTATTTTTTCGCGTATTCACCAGATGGCAATATATTCTTATTACTGTTCGATGTGTGTTTGTGAATTGTTCATTGTTTGAGAATTCAATCCCGAAATTGCAATCGCTACTAGGCTACTGAACAATTCACAAACACACATCGAACAGAAATAAGAATTTTTTGCCATCTGGTGAATAAAATATTTTATAAACGCTAGAGTACTACTTCGTGCTGTCGCCGGAAATTTGTATTTCGACAGTCACGTATAGTCACTCTCTACAGTTCGGATAAACCTTTCGTGAGGCCGTGTGCATAAAATATGTCAATTGGGGATACAAAAATAACGACCAATCTGTAAGCCTAATCCCGAACCGGGATCGCGGGATCCCGGCCGGGATTACAAATTCCTCAATCCCGGATCGCGGGATTGAGAATCCAATCCCGAAATTGCAATTACTACTACTGAACAATTCACAAACACACATCGAGTTATACTGACTTCAAATAAGTCGTCCGGACGTGTTATCGAGGTCGATAACTCGAAGTAAATTATTCAGTGATGGTTCCCGGCTTTTGTGGTGCAATCTATTCGACGACAGCTATAGCGTGCGATACAACACAATCTGGAATTTGGAGTGGTATATGCTCGTACTGCGTGCTCGCTTAACCACACTGGCAGTGCAGTCAATAAGCCTGGCGTCCCGGTATTGAATTCATGAATGGCTGGCTCGTTGGTTGGCTGGTCTAGAGCTGAATTAAGGTGCGCGTTGGCCCGGTGTACGTCAATATGATTGATCCAGCTATAGGTCCACCTACCGAGAGGCCCCGTGTGGCCGGTGTCACATTAAAATGTCTCCTCGTGAAAATCTGCCCGGAGAGAGACAATCTGATATGTTTTCTTCTTACTAAAATATCGCCGGCCCCATAAAAAGTTTCGCCACTAGGCTATACGTATAGGATCGCCTCCCCCTCCCAGAAAAGCATCCCCCGGCCGACAATTATTATTTACCGGTAAAAATTCGCCCCGCCCGGTAAATTGTCGGCCAAGAAAAGACTTTTCTCGGGGTGATCCTATAATGGACCACCGGCAAGTGTCTGTACGGCCCAACGTCGATAATCTGCCACACTGTGCATTACTGTAGGCACCGTCTAACGGCGTCGGTGGCTTACGTGACTACGCTGACGTACGCGTCATATAAATGACCAATGCGCTCGCCCTGCTTGACCATTGGTCAGTTCGTCAAAAACTAAACCGTACCAATTCAGTTCAGTTATGTCGCTCTGTATGTGCCTTTACAAAGTAGCTCTGTCCGTTAATGTGTGCACGCCAAACGACACTTACGTTCCACCGCTTAGATTTCTGCGCGGCAATCTACACTGTTCTACACCCGTTTCTCTTAATACGTGAACGTATCGCCCCTTTGACGTACGTTTCGCTCCCAAAACTTTTATTTCGCCATGGCGGCAGCAACACAAAACAACAGAAAGAATATAAAACACAACACAAACACACAATGAAAATAGAAATTTAAAAAAAAAGAAAAGCAAATTAATAACAAAAAAACTACAAACTAATCACAACGAAAAACCTTTAGATAATAGTTCGTCAGAACCAAAATCATCGTACAGAAAATGCATCATTGACCGTAGCCTTCGCAAAAAAACCATTCTCCGAGCACCGATTTCAATGGCTAACGGTCGATAGCCCATAAAATGCAAAATGTCATTTATACAGCTAACATCACACCAAACAGTTTCCAAAAATAGCATGCCAACTGTGAGCTAATGAACTCAGATTTTTTTCTAGACAAACACACGCTCTCAACTCCATACAGTAAAATGGGTTTGTAATATTAAATAAGTGCATCATCACATAGCACCTTTTACTTATGGAATATACCATTCACTGATCTGAAAAATGTTGACTGTGACTCCACAAAACTAAGCTTTTTGCCCCTAGGACGTTTTGCCCAGTGGAAGAGAACGGACGAAGGTAACGATCGACGGACGAGAAAGGCGAAGACCGACGAACTGAAAATACGACTTCCAGATCCAGGGAGTGAAACGTTTAAACTATAAGGGCAAAACGGCTTGAGGGCAAAACGTCTGGATACCAGCCTGTTGTACAGCAAATCGAACTGAGTGGAGTTTGCGGCTAGATGATCGAGTCGTACGTATAAGCTTATTGCGTGGCCTGTTGGTACGGAGTAGCGATCGAGGAGGGGGGGGAGTTAAGCGAGCAAGCTATATATCGACAACTTACTTACTCACTCATTGCTCGCTGTTCGTTCTATATCTACCTGTTTACGGGAGACCCCAGCGACGTGCGACGAACAAAGGTAAAACCGGACCCAACACCCCCAGGACATAGCCCCCTTAGGACAATATTCCCCGCCCCTTCGCTACAGCCGGGGGGTAGGACAGAACACTATTTTCCAGCTGAAACTTTAGTTCTGTCCTAGGGGGTTTCGTCCTACTGCGGTGAAAAACGAGGGAGGGTTCGTCCTGAGATTGTGTTCGGGGGGAGCGTATGTCCGGACACAGCGACGTACGCACCTATCCGTAGAGTACAGTATAATCGTCAGCGACAGCCACGCGCCAGCGCCCCCGCCACAACTGGAAATATGGGGAATGGGAGAAATATTCTCTCCTCTTTCTGCTTCTCTCCCGCCATTGCGCCCGTACCCCACTGCTCGCAGCGACGGCGACAATGAAGAGCGCAACGCAGTGGCGTAGCCAGAAATGTGAACTGGGGGCCCGATCCCTTTTTCTTGTTCATTTTCTCCCCTTTCTCGTTTAACGAGTATCCAGAGGTATCACCCCCGTAAACGTTAATTGGAAATAAAGATGCGTGCTCGTAGCTGAGTTCTAGAGCATGCGTTTTGCACATTAAACAAAATCAACACCTTTATGAAACTGCAGGTATTTTGAGCAAAGCTTTCGAATTTCCATCGGGGATGCAAGATGGGTCCCCCACCCGCTCTACCCCGGTTGTCTACGCCACTGCGACTATCGACGCTGGTTGTGGGGGGGGGTTTCTATCAACTGAACCTCCTCCTCCTCTGCTGCTGCTAGCTGACTACTCTGGATCGGCGCCAAGCGACGCCGGTGAAGAGGAGTGCATGCAGAGGCGCCCGGTGGCTAAGCTTATCGTATCGTACGACTATAGGCCTAAGCGCCTTGCCTTGCCACTGCCGATGCATTGGCTTCAGTGAATGAATGCAAACGCACGGCGACGAGCGGCGACGACGCCAAGAGGACAGTACCGGTATGCTACAGTTAGTTTGGCTGGCTGGCGCTAGCTGCAACGTACGACTATACAGTGATGCGTAAGCCTACGGTTTAGGCCTACTCGACGGGGTTTCCTGTAAGCCTATAGATACGTCTGCTGTCGACCGCTGAAGTCGTTGTTGTCGTTTTTGATTGTGATCTGATTTGAATACGCCTATGCCTATTGGAAGACTTGGTCGGCATGACCCCGGCCAAAGCGCAACTCAGGCAGCTGTGATGTGCCACGAACAACGTCTTGGCCAGCAGGGTTGTTGCTTGAGATAGTGGAACGGCCGGAAGTCGAACCGGCGACCTCGCGTAAATGCGTCCGACACATCGTACGTTAACCACAGCCACTAGACTATCTCTACCAGTACCGCATGACATTGTCGTCGCCACCATTGATCAAGAGCACTGAAAGCATGCAGATTAGCAAGCTTCGAACAGAAGACAGCAGGGGGTCATCGGACCTTTTTTTCGTGTTGACGACGGTGGAATCGACGAGGTCGCCAGTACGCTGGAAGTGGAACCTATGATGTCAACAATAAGGGGACCACCGTCGCCGACAACGTTACTGGACAATGACGACGCCCGCTGCAGTCGCCGCCGGCTGTGGCGGCCACTGCCACGTCGACACGGCGGTTGCTATGGCAACGCGCACCTGTTGTTCTTCTCCAGAACAGACGGACAACAACGTCGACGTCATCAGGCGTTGGCGTTGCTCGTTGCAGTGACGCTGATGTTGGCTCAGCAGACCGGCGGCGAGCTGGCACCGACCGCTGCCGGTCGCAGGGGGTAGGTTAATCGCTAACTGGATTTTTTGTAGCCACCGTATGGACTATTCGCACCTCAGTCACCGAACTATTTGTGGCCTACCGTTATACCCCGTTCACACGAGGAAGATGGCTCTTAAGAGCTGACTTTTGCAGCGCTTATTCAGCCAGCTCTAAGAGCCAGCTTCCTCGTGTAAACGGGGTATTACTTTTATCAAAACTGTGCCATGTCAGTAGTGGTAGCCAGAATCCCTTCGGCCAAAATTGAATTACCGTTATTTAAGGAAACGAATGACCTAATGAGTCTATAGCCCACCACGGTTCCAGCACAACATACTTGAGTTTTTCAGCTAGCAAGCTAATAAATTTGATGTTAGTTACATGGTACGCGTTCAGACTCATAAATCAAACTAGGCTACATTAAAAACTTTTTTATTTCAACTTGAACGTTTCATTCTACTTTGTACGTATTTTTTAAAATAAAAAATTAGCTAAATTAAAACTCTGTATATTATTTAGCCGATACTGTAACCGTACAACAAAGCTCAGGATATATATTTGCCTCTAAGCTGCTGCGCGTTGCTGTTGCGGCCAAAAAGTAGTTCTGCACGACGCAAATGGCAGAGCATATCTTAAGAGTGGAATCCAACCAAAATGTGTATATAACGCAAACAGAAAATGTGGAGCCCAAATTTTAGAACCGTGGAGTCCTAACGCTTGCAAGATTGGTTAAGTAGATCGATTCTTTAAATTATAATAAACGCTGTGATCAAAAAGCTGTAAAACTAGTTAAAACAAATTGCTGTAAATTTGTGCAATATTATTAGCTTTTGAGCCCGTTTGGGAAACTCTGTTTCTTTGCCTTTTTTGCAGAGTCTTAGAAAAATTTCTTAAAATGTGCTCTGACAAATACATGTAGGCTTGCACGGTATGAAAGTTCATGAAAATTATAATTTTCGCAGGTCGTCGTCGCGGAAGAGACATCTGTCTTCATCGGCCATAGACGACGAGTACCAACAGAGCCTGCCGCTGTCTACAGTCATCGATGATGATCCATACGAGACTAAGCGCGCTCTGCAGACCTATAGCAACTCCTCGACCTCTGGTCGGCACGGCACGTCGTCCGCCCACAGCAGATCTTACCATCACTTTGATTTCGTCAACCCCAAACCGGGTAAACTGTACATAAACTTACATTCCGTTTACACGAGGAAGCATGGGCTACATGAAGCACGCATGAAGCAAACGTAGAATATTTGCAATATACACCGTTATCAAAACAGCTCTAAGAATGCACGACGTGTGCTCTGAGTTTGCTTCATGTATGCTTCCTCGTGTAAATGGGGTATTAGTGCCTGCAGGCCGCCGCTGTCTGTTTTAAGACGCCTACAGAGCGACGTAACTGAACTGAACTGCACTGACACGGTTTAGTTTTTGACGAAATGACCAATGGGCAAACATAAATGCATTACAGTAAGCACCATCTAACTAACGGCTTTGGTGACTTACGTGATTGACTACGCTTACGTACTCGTCAACCAATGATCAGTGAGCTCGCCCTGCTTGTCCATTGGTCAGTTCGTTAAAAACTAAACCGTGTCAGTTCAGTTCAGTTGCGTCGCTCTGTATGCGTCTTTAGGACCAATTTACATCTGTGACGCCGACGCGACTCGACGCAACACAACTGTATCCGACTGTCGCTGACAGTTGTGTTAGTCGTCAATTTTGCAGTGTTTACATCAGTTCTATATGCGGCCTTAATAGGGTGTTTACACGATCGAGCAAACATCGAGCAAACGTCGAGCTGGCTCAAGCAGGCCTATTGGAACCTCGCCGCCTGGCTCAAATGTATAGGCCTAGGCTTAGACTCTTAGCCCACAGCTGATCACGTGTTATATAGGTCTTCCAATTACAACCGGCCCACCCTCCTAATTAACATGCTAATTACCATAGAACGTCGAGCTAGCTGCTCGATGTTGCTCGATCGCGTAAACACCCTACGTGTGCGGTGAAACTCAGAGCCGAATCAGAAATAATCGCATCCGATTTCATTTTAAGGCGCGTTGCCTACAGAGCGACGTAACTGTACTGAACTGACACAGCTTAGTTTTTGACGAATTGACCAATGGGCAAGCAGGGCCAGCTCATTGGTCATTGGCTGACGCATACGTGAGCGTAGTCACGTAAGCCACCAACGTGTTAGACGGTGCCTACTTTAATGCAGTTACTGTTTGTCCATTGGGGCGACTGAAAATGCAACGTACGGACAAAGCAGGTACGAATTTGCAGAGCAGGAAAACGTGCCAATTCGTATTTCGACGCTTTCAACCAAACCGGCACGGACTATTGATTATGAGCAGGTCAGTTTGCAGGAGTATATGCGCCAGACACGTCAACGCGGCGTCGATTACAGGGTGCTCACATGTGCAAAGCGTTGCGCAATATTTGCACATTTAGACAGCGTCTTAGCTTGGCCGCATTTCAGTTTCGTCATTTCAGTAAATCATTCAAGGGGTCTCGGGGTAAACTTTGGGGGATCTTAGTCTACGTATGTTCTTGATGCAGTTACATTGTTTCAAAGGTACGATTCACAGGGGAAAAATAAAATTATCAATCCTTGTGGGAGGTCCGTAGACCCCCAGCCCCCTCCCCCTAAATGACGCTTCTGCCGCATTTGCAACCCCCGGTACAGTACGCAGCCGACCGCAGACGACCGGACTAAACGTACGCGTGACATTATTTCAACGCTTGTACATCTCCATAAAAGTTGCGACATGTCGGCGCCTGTCCTCTATCTGTGTCAACCCGCGAAGTTAACGATCTAACACGACGGCGTGAAGCATAACACAGTGACAAACGCTGCTTTTTATGCGCGACAGGTGTGCCAAGCGCATCTTACTGTAGCTGTCGTCGTGGGGTCTGTCTGTCCGTCTGTCCGTCACACCCCGCAGCCCTATCAAAACGATGCAAGCTAGGATCACAAAATTTCCACTATGGTCTGCCACAAAGACTCCAGTTTTTCGTTACAAAACTTTACGTAAAAGGGTGAAGAGATTTTTTTAAAACGCGGGCGTCAAAGAGAGATACCCCGTAAGAAATCGTTATTTTACCGCTATTGGCTCGTCTACCTTGAAAACGGCTGCAAATAGGTAGGCCTATCGACTCGCTGCTTATCATAACAGGTACTACTGACAAGCTTTCCCCTCGCAGGCACCAAAACTGATGACATTGAACGACCTTGAACCCTAAAATACGTACAGATCACAGATGTCGCGAACGCAGATCACGAAAATCTGCGAACTTTTGATTTGTTTAACACTCACTTTCCAAGTGACGTTACAATTTTGTCAAAAAACAGTTATTTTACGACAGAACTTTATTCAGGCGTAAACAGAAGCTCGAATTTTAATCTGTACAACGTCATGAACAAGTAGTCCGAGCAACGCTCTCGCGACGCGTGACAGCATCGATGCTGCCAGCTGGAAAATCAGTGTACAGGGTGCGGCAAAAAAGTAGCCCCCTAAAGTTTTTCGCTGTTTTCTCAGCGACCGCTTGGAATTTTAATTTGGAATTTTACGTGTTTATTTGCTGAAACCTGTTACATCTAACTGCCAAATAAAATTTGATTCTGTTAAAAAATGACGAAGTTATAGACTTTTAACATGACCGCCTACCGATTTTTCGGCATTCAAAAATGTTCATGCTAAAAATGCTATTTAATTTTTTTAAAACTGGTTACACGTTACTGCCGATGACGTCACAGTGACGTTTTTTACAAACAGCAAAATATATTGTTTATAAATTATCACTGGATTCATCTTCCAGCAGGACGGCGCGTCAGCACACACGTAGCGCGCAACGCCGCGCAGCGCACAGAACTGGCTGCGGAGCAATTGTCCAGATTTCATCACCAAAGACCAGTGGCCTCCAAATTCGCCGGATATGAACCCAATGGACTACCATATGTGGAGTGCAATGTTGGAAGCTTACCGCAAGCTTAAAAGAAAGCCGGAGACAATCGCTGAACTCAAGCAAGCGCTTCAGGTTATCTGGGGCAACCTGCCACAGGGACCGATCGACAAATCTGTGAAAGACTTCTCAAAGCGACTGAAGGCTTGTGTTGGAGCTGGCGGTAAACACTTCGAACATTCCCAGTGACAATGGAATTCTGGCATTTGATCATTAGTTAACTGTGTTGTTTTAACGATGTTATTAAATTGGCGTTGAAGCCAGAACATTTTTGAATGCTGAAAAATCGATAGGCGGTCATGTTAAAAAGTCTATAACTTCGTCATCTTTCAACAGAATTAAATTTTATTTGGCAGTTAGATGTAGCAGGCTTCAGCAAACAAATGTGTAAAATTTCAAATTAAAATTCCAAGCGGTTGCTGAGAAAACAACGAAAAACTTTAGGGGGCTACTTTTTTGCCGCACCCTGTATACGTACAATAAAAATTATACAATAATAATGCGTTTTGAAAGGGTACCCAAATTTGAAGTTTTTTTACGCAGGACTTCTTAGGAAGTTCTTAGGACTTCCCTAGGAAGTCGTAATTCAGCCGGTTAAAATCTACGCTTTATTCTAAAAACTGTGCAGATTGTCTGTTTCGTTTTAGGTAGGCGGGGGGAGGCCCTATAATTTTGGCGTAATTTACGGTAGAAATGCGCGCCGCAGTTACATGTATAGTCGAGGAAAAAATCACTAAAACGCACCTTTTTTTAGATTTCGTGGTCGTTTAAGGTCATTAATGTCCAATCCCGCGAAAAGCTCGCCAGCAAGTTTGTGTGTATCTGCAACCGTTTACACGCGTAAAAATAGGCCTACTTAAAGAGGCTTAGCCTACATGTAATTGTAAGCCTATAGGCCTATCCGCTGCAGGACAGTTAGTGACAACTGTTACGTATTACAAAAGTTATATCTGGAGACGTTAGAATGTTGCTTCATTGATGACTGCTGGAGAGCTGTATAATTATTTTATTAGGAGTGGGTACGTTGAAGCGTCGTTACTCATTCTATCACGGCGGATGTAGTCGATGTACGGCAACATGGTGTGAAGTTTTCTTCGAAATGCGCTTTATATCGTAAAACGACTGTTTAGGCCTGCATCGTAGGCCTAGACATTGTCGCGTTCATTTCGACTAGGACAGATAGCCAATAATGCGGTTAATGCATACAATATGCTATGCAGCTCGCGAGTGCTTGAACTCAATTAAGCACGGTTTGCTCGCATTTTTAATGCAATGTATTTTTACAGGGCGTCAGCAAACTGGTTTGTTATGCAGATGCCCTGTGTGGGCTATCATGGCAAAGGCGTCTGTCTGCCCGTCTGTCTTCAACACTCTGCGACCTTATTACAAAGGTGCAAGTCTGTCACGAAATCTTTTCTGTCAGCACCCAGAAAGACCCTGCCGTCAGGATCTGTAATTAAGTATCTCCAGAAATTCGAACGATGTCATCCCGATCGAGGGCGCTAAGTGAAATAATGTCACAGCTAGATGCAATACGTGCATGTGCTAAAGGAGCTGAACTGGCTTCCGGTTCGGCGTCGGGTGAATTTCAAGATGACTACACTGCATGGTCTACTTATCACTGTCCGTCCGGCATGGCTCCAGCTTACCTGGCCGCCGACTGTCAGCTGGTATCCGACGAAGGTCGTCGTCAGCTGCGCTCTGCCAATTCAAGGACATGTGTCGTCAGAAGGACTTGCAGCAGCTATAGAGACAGATGCTTTGCTGCTGCAGGTCCTAAGCTGCGGAACAGTCTGCCAGCTCATCTGAGACAAACTGACATTAACTTTGAACAGTTTATAGCCTACAGCTGTTAAAAACATTTTTGTTCGGGCGTTGAGAGCGCGGCGCATTCTGGCTAACTGTTAACTGCGCCTTTTAAATCATCTTACTTACTTATTTATTACAGAGAGACGATAGACAGACGACACATCGTATTTGTACCCAATGCTCGACCGTTAGTATACGGTCGGCCAAAAAACTTAAAGGGACAGCTTGAGCGTCGGGATTATCAGGAATTCATCGATCGGATCATAATTAAACGGCTTTGTGTCGTGTGGGTTGGATGAGGTCAGTTATAGCAGCTATTGGGAGCGCATTTGACTTGCAACTTAGGATATCTATAAACTGCGTCTCAAAAAGTCACATTTTTATTAGCCGACCGTACTTAAGTAACGGTCGAGCTTTTCGTACGGTCGTCGTCAGCCGTCCGTCCGTCCGTCTGTCTGTCTGTCTGTCCATCAATCGTTGTCTGCAATGGATATACCCTAGCTAACGGGTTGGTCTTGGGAAAAAATTTAAACTTAAGCATATAAAATTTCAGCGATCTAGTGCAAGGGGAGCGTTTTCAAATTTGAAGTTGAACGGAGGTAAAAACTTGCGGTTTTTAACGGAAAACTGGCCATATCTCGGAAACGGTAAAGGATATGGCCAGCGTTACTATTAATCACTAATAAGAAGTGGCATGCGTCCTTTCAGATGAAATAAAAATTACCGACCTTGGATAACCTTCAAGGTCACTGAGAACCTGTACCAGCGACAGCTGGGCATCTGGTTTATGTGATATCCGATTTTGCTAATTTCTGGTAGAAACAGGAAATTTGAAACAAACGCACAGCCAGTGACATAACTCTTCTCGTTTTGTATGTTCGAACTGTAGGCCTACCTGGAAATAAACTGGCGACGCATCAAAACGCACACAGCGACGTCGGCCGTTTCTCGTTTATCCTGTTGTTGCACCGGTATCTCGCAGCCTTTGACATACCAACATTTAACAGAAAATTTACGAATTAACTTTGAGCTCTAGAAAACTTTCGAATTTATATAGATTTTTGAAATCAAAATAGGAATTTTAGGCCTAACGGCGCCTGATCGCTGCGCCAGCTTGTCATCGGAGAGACAGTCGATCATAATGGGCGTGAACGGCTGCGCACCTGTGTGAGAACTGCTGGACGAGACTTCAAACACTTTCTCTAATAATGTGAACGTTACTTGATAGTTAATATCTGATGTGACAGTTCGACCTTTATGTGGAAACTCCACGTTTGACGCTATAGGGCTATATCTGTACCAGTATGCCGTAAAATCGTTGCCATGCAGCTTTTACAAGGTACAGTACGAACATAATGAAACATCGAGATGTAGTGGGCTGAGAATTTGCGTTTGTTTCAAATTTTCTGGGGATACGTTTCTGACAAAAGTAGCCCAGCTAAATCGAACGAAATCCGACAGCAAAGATATCGCAAAAAATAACAGGGGTGGACTTTTTCTGAGACACAGTATAGGCCTACATAGACAGATCGACACACGACGCACACGTGCAGAGATCGAGTGCTGTGCATTTGGCGCTCTGTTCGTTTTCGTTCACGCTTGCCTGATTCCACGCAAGCCCGGCCTATAGCTGCTGGCTGCTCGGTCGTCACGTCCAGTTTTACCGGGTATAGAAGTAGAACCCACGTACGCCAAAGGCGCTATAGCTGCTTTGTGTACTATAATATCTATAGAAGCAGCTAACAGTCATGTCGTCGCGACCTTGACGTCCGTCCGTCCGCGCTATTTGTTGGCGCCCACTGTTTACTATATCTGTACTTATTTGAGAGTTGCGACCGCTAATAACTTCTAAACGGCACGACGTACGACCGCTAAATATTGCACGCAGATCCGTGTTTAATTTGGCCGGGATATGGGCTAAGTGAGATGTCGTTGAGGGGTCGTCAGTTTGAGAAAATTTCACTTTTTTAAATTATGTAGCCACACCTCTTAGGTCACAGCATAGCTGTGCGCAGCGATTAGCTGTGACGTCATATAGACGTCGTCACTATGGTAACGCATCATCAGCGCTGCAAAGCATACTGGAGCGCCCATAATGCTGCTGAGTAATCTGGATCGAGCTGAGTGCCGAAGGACCAAAAACTGAGGCCGCAGGCCGAGTTGAGGTTCGAAGGGTCGAAAATGGAGGCCGTAGGCTGATACTATGGCAAAGATCAAGCAGACAGAGAGCGTAGCGACCTGTCCGCTAAGGCCTATAGGTAAATGTACTGATGCTCACTGGATTTTCTGTTAAGTGTATAATAATTAGCCTATTATCGGCAGACGAAGACGTCAGGGCGGACAGAGTCTCGTCCAAAACGCGCCAAAACGCCGTTTTTGTGATATTTAGTTTTAAAATGATAAAATAGCAAATTTCGAAAAGCTGGACATTTTTTAGTTAAGTGTTTTTCTGGATGCAGGCAGATTCGATAAATACGGCCCTGCATCCGTGTCCTAAAAGGAACAGGGACGCCCAGTTTGCAGGATCAGAAATTGACGGACCACAAAGTAACAACAGCTGAAAAATGCATGACGTGGAAAATAACGAACGTGCCAGCGAAGTCGTGGATCAAAACTACTAAGCTGAAAAAAATCTGCAATTTTTTTCGACAGACATTGCAAATTTCTGACGAATTCCGACAGATGGGTGCAAATTTCAGTTAGAGATGATTACGGGTGCTGAAAATTTTAATCTTTTTCCCTTAAAATTTTCCTAAAATGAGGGGTTTTCAGCCACAAATTTTGCATTTATGGACGATAATTTTCTGAAAAAAAACTTTCCGTCAATTTTCCGATAGAACAGAATTTACGGAAGGGGGCTGCCACTTTCCCGCCCCTTTTGACTCCGCCGGCCATGACGCTACTGGAAGTTACGAAGAGGTGATGGTTGTCAGTTTCACCAGAGACACTGCCAGACGGCGGTTGTCAGCAGATCGGAGAGGTCGGATGCTTAGTAGCGTCTCAAGTCAGCCGCTGTTGAGAGGCAGACCTTATGGCCAATTCACACCTACGACGACGACGCGACTGAACTGTCTTGAACAACAATTGAGTTGCGTCGTCAGTTCCGTGCGTCGGCGTACATTGTAGGTCTGAATTGGTTATTGCTGTCAGCTGTGGGCCAGTATGTTCGATGTGCCGTCGTGCACAATAATTTTTAGCCGACCGTACTTAAGTAACGGTCGAGCGTATGGTACGGTTGTCGTCTCTCTGTCTGTCTGTCTGTCTGTCTGTCGTCGTCTGTAACGTATGTACTCTAGCAAACGGGTAAGGCAAGGGAAAACTCTTTTACACGTGAAGTTTGCTCTGTGTCTTGTACCTAGGCATGCAAAATTTTGGCGATCTAGTCAAGGGAAACATTTTTAATTTCGGGGTTGAATAGAGGGGGTATAAGGATAAATGCGCATTTTCAACGAAAAACTGGCCATATATCGGAAACGGTTACAATTAATTACTAATAGGAAGTGCCATACGCCCTGTCAGATGAAATGGAAATCATCGAGCTTGGATGATCTTGAAGGTCACTGACAAGCAGTACGGTCGGCTATCCTAGTGATAGCTGGGCATCTTGTCACATTGTGTTGCGGTCGGCTGCTAGCAATAAGCTAGCATCACACGCGTATTAAGGTGCGTTCTCACTGTGCGCGTTAACGCGCGTGGAAGATCTCAAATATATCCACTCTTCTAGGGTGAGGTAGCGCTTGGATTAGGGCTTGATTGAACAATCAACTGAGATCGTACACGCGCGCGCAGTGAAAACGCACCTTTACGCTTTACCGGCCGTTTACAGGATGAAGCTGGCTCTGCACGTTGTGCACTCCTTGAGCTGGTTTTCTAAAGCCAGCTTCCTCGTGTAAACGGGATATTATTCAGACTGGCTGAGTGAATGGCGTTATGTGCTCGTCGCTGACGCGGGGTCGGTCATAATAAGTACAAGAGATGTTGAACCGTGACCGCAGCTATGCTGTACTTGAATGCGTGGGCCAACTAACTATAACCGGCGCCTTCAGTATGTTATATATTATACACAACAAGTCGTCGTTTGTTGGACGTAGGACTATATGTACTGTACAGCTCGCACGTGCTGACAGCCAGCCTTTGCACGGTACTACGACGATTGCTGAAGTGGGACGATTCGCACATGCACCGAAGCCCCCATCTAATGCCGGTGTCTGCCTTGGGCGAAATATACGAATGCCGAACGTATGTGTGTGCCTCCCGTCTTCCCTTCGCCGAGCGCATGAATCGTCCCAATACCGTCAAAGACACTGCATGTGCCGAATCGTCCCGTAATCTAAAGACGCGTGCAGAGTAATACCCCGTTTACACGAGGAAGCAAACATGAAGCAAACTTAGAGCATACGTCGTGCACGTGTATTTTGAATACGTTTGCTTCATGTATGCTTCCTCGTGTGAACAGGGTATAACTGAACTGAAGTGAACTGACATGGTTTAGTTTGTGACGAACAGTCCAATGGGCAAGCAGTACTGCATTACAGTACGCACCATCTAACGGCGACGGTAGCCTATACGAGACTACGCTCACGTATGCGTCAACCAATGACGCATAGGCTTGCGCTACTAATTAAACCGTGATAACTCAGTTCAGTTAAGTTAAGTCGCTCTATACGCGCCTTAGCCGTACGTCTGACGAACTGTTCAACTCAATCTTGCACCTTTATACCCCGTTTACACGATTAAGCAAACATCGAGCAATCATCGAGCAGACATTTTGCAAATGCATTCCAAATACACGTGCACGACGTGTGCGCTAATTGCTTGATGTTCGCTTGATGATTGCTTGATCGTGTAAACGGGGTATTAGAGCGGTGGGCATGAATGGTGGGCGCCAGTGACTGTCGAGTGAATTCTGATCTGAATGGAGAGCAAACAGCAGCAGCTATAGCGAAAAGTCGTCGTATAGGTTTATAGCTGTCGATCGTTGTTCATTGTGATAGAACCATTGCAAATTTGCATTCACGTTCGTCCTTGCATCGTTTTTTTGCGCGCAACAGCAAGTGCTAAGCACGTACTGCAAGGTATCGTAATTTTGTCTGTCCGTCCTTTTGTCTCGCTGTCAAGGCAAGGGTTCAACTACCCGGTGTTTCATAAAAAGGACCTCTTTTGTTTTTTTCATAATTCACTCAAATGATGATCAATTTGCACAAAATTTGTAGGGAACTACCAGTTCTAACTGAATAAATACTGATTTAAAATATTGCAACAAAATATGGCAGTTGATTAAATATTCTTTGCTAATCGTGACGTAATGCTGACGTCATGATATGTCACGAGTACAAGCTTGATAGTCTCAACTGGTGCTGTCAGTTGCTACCCTGCTTCGATGGTGAACTTAATTTGTTTCGCTAATGAAAAATGTTTATCGTGTCAGCACTAAGCAACATGAGGACATGAAATCAGGCGTCTTGTGATCCAAAACGCAACCAGTTTGCAAGCTCGGTGTGCTAGTGCACTGCCTTGCTCGAACATGTGAAAGTCTAACTATCCCCACAGACACGCAAATGCAATCGCTTTGCACGTTTTGTGGCTGCAACTGTAAAAGTTCAAAAAATTGTCATCAGCGAACCAAATTTTTCACTATCGGAGCAGGGTAGCAACTGACAGCACCATTGAGACTATCAAGCTTGTGCTCGTAACACATTATGATATCAGCGTTACGTCACAACTAACAACAAATATTTAATCAACTACCGTATTTTGTTGCAATACTTTGAATTGGTATTTCTTCAGCTAAAACTGGTACAAATTGTGTGTAAATTAATCACGATTTTGAGTGAATTATGGAAAAAACAAAAAAAGAGTCCTTTTTATAAAACACCGTGTAGTTTCGCTATTCAACTTTTAAACGGTTTTTCAAACTTCTGCGACGTTTTAACGTTTTTAGTCGTTATTTAATTTTTTTCTGGTACGTTTTTCTACATCTGTGGTGTGTTTGCGTGTGCAGCGGATCTGCAGATCGAGTGCAAGCCCCTCAAGTCAAAACGTTACATCACCGACGGTTTCTGCACCTCCATCCGTCCCGTCGTCGACTTCGTCTGCACCGGCACCTGTCTGCCGATCCGCCAGCTGCCCTGGTACGCAGAGTTCATCAAGGTCTGGTCGCACACTAAGACACTGCAGTACCGCTGCGTCGACGATGTGGTTCGACACCGCAAGGTGACGTTTGCCTGTGATAACGGAGAGACGCGGTCCTATAGGATCCGTGTGGTCCGCAGCTGTAAGTGCAAGCGGTACATGCGCTCGCAGAACGAGTCGCCCTCTGGCGAACGACGGCGAAGTAAACTAACTGCTGGTTCGCGTCGTCGGCGTAGGCGGCGACGTCGGCGTCGACGAAAATCGTCCACCCCAGACAGCAACATCCAAGACGATGATTCTACGTCCCTGCACTGATCGTTTCCGCGTCGTCTGGATCTACCACTCTCTTAATTTCTGTGTGTACTGTATATATGGCACCGCTGTTACCGTGCGCGCATACGAGTGACGTCAGCGTGACGTCATGCAGTCACGTGATGTGGAGGCGCGTCAGTGATTGGCTGGAGGTGCATGCTGAAGTCAAGTGCCAGTCAGAAGACTGTGCCGCAAGGTCTTCGTCGTTTGTCAGCCAGTGTTCCGAACTCCTCTCCGCTTGGTGTGACGCAATAATCTAGTGACGGTCAACGTCATGGTTAAGACACCCGGGTCTCTGCAAGTTTTTTTCTTGGGGGGGGAGGTAAACACACCAAAACCACTAAAAACTTAGCCAGATTCAATTCTATTGTAGTTTCTTGTTCCACTAGGCCTAGTAGTGATACTTTATTTGTAAAACATATAAACCTACAAAATTTGCAAATATTGACCAGTAAGCTTACATTTTATGCTGTGGAAAGCAAACAAAAACTCACGTAAATCAATTAGCTAAAAACTCGTAGAAATATCATGTTAGGGTCTTGGGCTTTTTATAGAAACCGGTTTAACCTTTAAAAACCCCAAAACCCGCGCCCCAAAAAACAACAAATCAAACGCCCAAAACCTACCGGGTTGGGCTTATGAAAAAAACATTTTTGCAACTCTGATCGACGTTTCTGCAGGAAGAATGCGTTCAGAACAGTTGGCGCGATGATGAAGGCAAGGTAGCGAAGCCTATAGCTGCCAGCAGTGTAGTGGTAGTAACTTTTTGTTTGTGGAAAAGCCTTTCATCCCTTTCCTTCTTCTTTCGAAGTAGGTCCTTTTTAATTCAGCCCAGGGAATGAAATACTGAAAATCATTCTATTTCAGTTCATCTTTGCTCTGTCGCTTTGTACACATCTTTAATTGTCGTCTTTGATGTTTCCATGCGCCTGCATTGACGCAGCATCGTAAAATGTACGTGCGTAGAGTACGTTTAAATATGCAGCAAAATGCATGTATAGGCCTACCAGGACGTAGCTCTCTGCGTTATTCTATTACAAATCCTGAAGATAATATTATGCTAAGCACAAAATGATGTTTTAGGCTACTACTAATGTTTGTCTTATTCTATTTTCGTAACTTTGAAATGATATTACCGAATAATTTTTGTTTACTACTGCATAAAATTTATGCACAGTCGTTGCGAAAATGGCACATTAAGGCCAGGCACTCCGCCTTTAGGCAGTAGGCTACATTATATGCAGGGACGTATCCCTTCACTCAGCGCCACGAAGCGACCTTTCCTGAAGTCCCACTCGCACCAACGACACCAATCCAGGCTCCGGAGTTTAACTGTCCAAAAAAAATTTTGTGCAAAATCTGTCGGCACGAAAGCAGTGTTTGAATTGCCGGGGAGTTGGGAGAGGATTGAATTCCCAACTGTTTTTTCAATCCCCCTAACACAATGACAAATTATGTACTGGGGGTCTGCTGAAGTATATACTGTATACATACAATTTACATCATAACTTTTGTCGGGCTCTGACCGTCAAAAAGTTCGACCCCCCAGCTAATTTTTCACAATTCAAACACTGCACGAAAGAATGAAATTAAAAATAAACGAAAAAAGCAGCCGACAAAACGTTAAATTTTGACAGATATTAGAACTGAAAGTCCGGCGTGGAATTACAGTATACATTTTTTTCTGAGGCTGTGGTGGACCTCCACTGAGTTGTTGCCGGGCGGCCAGCGATCTGAGAGGCAGCAGCTATTAGCAGTGTTGAGATTGATGTTTGGTCAATTAGGCCTACAAAATTTTGTGCTTCCGGTTTCCGTCCGTCCCTTAAACACCCTGCGTTCTTAGAATTTTTTATTGTATCCTCAAATATATATATATATATGTATATATATATATATGTACATATTATTATTTTTTTGCTGTAGGCGTCTACGGCACGGGTTGTCGTTTGTATGTCATGGATGTACTGAGGCTAAACGATGCGAAATAGGGCCAAGGTTGCTGCTGATTACTAATAGGAAATCGCATAGGGGGGCTACGTCTTTTCAGATGACATGAAAACTATCGACCTTGGATGACCTTGAAGGTCAGTACTACAACAGGAACTGTATAAGCTGTAACGCATCTTCCCTAGTGACAGCTTGGTTTTTTGGTGGTGGAGTGTCTTTACTTTAGTTCTAGTTAGTACTGTTTAGTGTGTCAACTTGTATTTTAAGTTGATGTGTAATATTATTGACACGACGATACAAAAAATAAAGACGTCCTTAATTTTTCGCCAGTTGTAGGGGCCTAACCGGAAGCAGAATTTTGTAGACCTTAGCAATGTTATAACATTGCATACAATTCACAACTTGACTGCAGCTAATACACACGTGATCTCCAGCGGCGTAGCCAGGATCTAGTTGTAGCGGGGGTACTTGAGGAGTGTCCCCCTATGGCTACGCCAGTGGTAATCCCATCGGCGTCGTGCATGGGTTGAAAACCAGGGGATGAAAAAGACACAATTTCGCGTCACAAACAGCTCAAAATTTCTGATGGAGAAGATTATGGTTGCTCCAAATTTCAAACGTCGCAGAAGTTTGAAAAACCGTTTAAAAGTTGAATAGTGAAACTACACGGTGTTTTATAAAAAGGACTCTTTTTTTGTTTTTTCCATAATTCACTCAAAATCGTGATTAATTTACACACAATTTGTACCAGTTTTAGCTGAAGAAATACCAATTCAAAGTATTGCAACAAAATACTAATCTGCCCTTCAATCCTCCAAATTCTATATTTGTTGAAAATTTTCTGACAGGCTAAAATTTAAGAAATGTGGGTGACCCTGGGGCAATTTTCTCCCCTAACCTTCATGCGTCGACGCCAAAGCGTATAATCAGTCACGTTGTTTGGAGCCTAATTTCCTTTCGTATTCGCTGGCGCGTTTCTTGCTATGTAATAAATAAACAAATAAATAAAGTCACATTAGCAGTGATATTTAATGCTGATATCGGCCACAACATGAGATAAATCTGAGAAGATCGGTTTCGTTTCAATAAACAAAAGTGCAAGACTCGGCACTAAGGCAACAAACTGATGAGTAGTAACAACAGTATTAGTTATACAACAGAGCAACTAAAATCAGCAACAAAGTGCCAGTGTTGCGCGGTCATAATGTCTTTACAATCAAGTGTATAGCAAGTGAAACAAGTGGAAATTATACAGCCAACAAAGACTGTGCGATATAAACAGTGTGCAGTCTATATATATCCACAATAATACAGAAATACAATTACGTACTTATATCACACATGTTGACTCGACGATATGTATTCAACGATAAATAATTACGACTGCACAGACACATTAATTGGTACTATTAACAGATTAGAACAATAATCGCCGTAAAACGTAGCCTACGATCATTATTATTTACAAGATAATTCATATATTTATAATAATGATAATAAAACAGCGAGAGCTATAGTTAAAAAACAGCCAACCGAAAGTGAGTAGCTCTCCCAAACACTTTGGCTGGATTTTAAAGGTCCTACTTTTAAGGGGAGGGAGGGAAAGAAAAGAGCAGAAAAGGGGACAAGAGGAAGGGGTAAAAAGGGAGGAAAAAGAGGAGAGCATAAAAGGGGACCAAGAAGGGAAGGGGAAGGGAGGCTCCCCTAATTCACATTTCAGGCTATGCAGTGAAAAAGTGTGAACTATTTTTCTTGGATACAGTGTACACTACTAAAGCATATAATCAGGTATTTTATAAAACAACACACACAGTTTACTTAATGGTTAACTCAAGTCCATTATGAGCGGAATGTCATACACTGTGAATGACAAAAACCAGTGGCGGATCCAAGGTAAGAAGGGTGCAGACGTGCAACCCCCTTGCATGAGTAAACAATTCGTATGCTCTGGCGAATAGCTAATTAATAATTTTGTGTCTCAAAAAGATAATTGAAATTCTCATCACCAGATGCCATGTTTTAAGGCTACAATGCATGAAAATCGATTTTGGCTGAGGTTTCACTCCAAACCCCACGAAGAAAACTCAGCGATCTCCCTGAACGTTTAGCCGGATTTGAAGAGTCCTACTTCTAAGGGAAAAAGCGGAACGAAAGGAGCGGGAAAGGGAAAGGAAAAATGTAGGAACGGAAGGGAGGAAAAGCATATTCAGAAACCTTGCTGAAGCCTAAATCTGCCACTGGACAAAATGATACTTCTTCGAGGCGCATACAGAGTGATGTAACTGAAATGAACCGACACGGTTTAGATTTTGACGAACTGACCCATGGACAAGCAGGGTGAGCTCATTGGTCATTGGTTGACGCACACGTGGGGATAGTCACGCGGCCACCGACGACGTTAAACGCTGCCTATACTGTAACGCATTACTGCTTGCCTATTGATCAGTTCGTCAAAAACTAAACCATCGCGTCAGTTCAGTTCAGTTACGTTGCTCTGTACACGCCTTTACATTTTACTCAACAAGAGAAACAACCATTCACATCGACAGGTCACCCATCACAGAACGTTTTTACAAAAATAGAATTTATATAACTCAGAAAACATAATTACTTCATTAAAAACATACAGAAATGCTGAATGGGCTAAAATGCAGACATCAACTGTAGGCACTTGTAACTAATTAAATATCATCTGCTACTATAGAACCAACGAGCAGTATATCTACAATCAGTGCCGGCGTTAGAGAGTTGGAGGCCCCCAAATACAAGTGTGAGGCCCCTATAATAGGGGGTCTGGAGGCGGAGCCCCCAGCGGGGTCCAGAGACAGAGCCCCTGGTCAAGGGGTCAGGGGGACAAAGCCCCCCTGAAGCTGAAGCACTTGGCTTTTGGACGTTCACTGAAAATCGCAAATTTGCCCACTTTTTAAAAAATTTGAAACGCAAAAACTCAGATACAATTTGTGTTGTCTTTTAAAAAAAATGACGTCTATAGGCCGCAATACATCACAGATTACTGTACAGTAATGAAAAGTAATAGACTTGTGCACTTTGGGTAAACTTTCCACATGTTTATTCATTTTATATTTTGAATATATTAAAAAACTAGAATTTTTTTCACACCTAGCATGAGGCCCCAGAGCATACGTAACCCCCCCCCCGGCCGGGAGGTATGGGGGGCCTTCTACCGGCTCTGTCTACAATTCATATGTTCAAAATTCATTCAATGGCATGAGGACTGAAGCCGCCAGTGAAGCAAGACAGTAAAGGGGCGTTTCAAGCGACAGAAAGGAAATGAAATAAAACGAAATAAAATGAAACAAAACAAGAAGCCCAGCTGTTGCTAGGACAGCCGACCATTCTGGCTGTGAAGGTCATTCAAGGTCGATGATTTTCATTTCATCTGAAAAGACGTATGACACTTCTTATTAGTGATTAATAGTAATCTTGGGTGTATCCCTTGCCATTTCTGAGATATGTCCAGTTTTCCGTTGAAAAGCGCTTATTTTTCCTACCACCTTCATTTAACCCCCAAATTGAAAATGTGCCCCTTGCACTAGATGGCTGAAATTTTGCACGTCCGAGTTTAACGCACGTGGCTAATTACTAATGTAAGAAGTTTTTCCTTATGACGTAATGCTTATCCACAATACATCTGTTATAGACTTACAGACAGATGGATGGACAGACAGACAGATGGACGACAACCATGCCAATAACTCGACAGTTACCTAAGTACGGTCGGCTAATAAAATGCACAAAACCTAAAGGAAATAAAATGAAATAAAATCCATTGCTCAGTTCATACTACTTATGTTTATTTTAGTTCATTTGACTTCATCTAGTTTCATTTCATTAAAGATTAGTTTTGTCGCTGTGAACACATCTTAACAACAACAACACGGAATCCCAGTGAAACACAAACAGGTTTCAGTTCACATACGCACACGCTGTTACAACTCATTAATTTCTCACAAAATTACATACGTGTGAAAATATGTATGGTGTGATGATAAAATCGATAATCGTTATTAAATATAAGTCCTACGAAATGTGGGAATGTCAAGGGTGTATATAATCATATAATCACTCAACACAACGAGAAGGCGTACTGGAACTGGCTTAAGTTAAGCTCATAACTTCAATTTTTGACTTGGATTTTTACTGCGCTTATTTGCTTTGCAGAACTACACTGTAGGCCATAATAAACGTGCCACTTTACTTTGGTCCATATCTTTGCCAATTACTGACCGATTTTCAAAATTCTTTCACTGGCACACTCTGCAGACAATTTGCAATAATGTGATTATTATATATCCCACCACAAGGTGGATGTGTTTCTGCACTACTTTGTGAAATATAAATGTAAGTAAAAACTAATGATAATAACAAAAGTTTAGATAAATGAAAAAAACGCTTCAGACCAACATTGCGATGAATGATTCATATGACACTAGACTGTGTTATACTCACAGTCTAGTGTCATACAGACCATTCACTGCAATGTTGGTCTGAAGTGTTTTTTTCAATTTTATCAAAATGTTTGTTTGTTATTATCATTATGTATGCATGATTCATTGATATTTCACAAGGTAGTGTAGAGGCGCATTTATGGTGTGGTGGGATCTATAATAATCACATTCGCGCAAATTGTCTGCAGAATGTGACGGTGAAATTTTGAAAATTGGTCAATAATTGATGAAGATATGGACAAAAGAAAAGTAGCATGTTTTTTGGCCTACCCTGTAAAGTTAAGTCTGAGTACATACTTTAGTGAAAAAGTGAAGTGATTCTGCTGAGCTTTTTCCACTGAGCGATATCTTCAAGGTTTCCACTAGTGGAAAAAGCTCAGCGAAAGTCGTAAGTCCAAAGCTATGGTCTAACTACACACATACTTAAAGCTAAGTTTAGATGAACTTTGCTCTAAGTACAGACCTTAGTAATCAGCTTTAGATTTCGCTCTGCGAATTGGCTCAACGAAAATCTGAGTAAAAACTGAAGTCACGCAGAGTCAAAAGAATGGAAGGCTACCTCTGATATTTCACTTACAGATTACACTTAAATTAACGCCAGGTTATCCATGCCATAAATATGCCAATGACACACAGTGATACCACAAAACAGACAAATTCATTATAAACTGCCCAGACTGCCAGCAAATGCAGAATGTAGTTCACACACTGTCAGATGGTACAGCAAGTAGACAATAATCTTTCTTCGGTCCCTCTGCTAGTGTGACCAGGGAATTCAAGGTGTTCTTACACAGAATGCACGATATAAGCACACATTTTACTTACCTGCTTGCTAATCAACCGTAAGACGCTCTACTCGTCTTGATCAATAAAAGTCGTATTCCGATTCCATTTCTGGGAAGTAGCACAACTGGAGGTAGAACATGATGTCAAGGCAAACAATGCCATACTGGTAGCCTACGTAGTGAGAACTCAATAGCAATTGCTATGTAGGCTTCTTCTAGTGATTATGTTGACATGAGTGGTGAACTATTACACTGCCTTGAGTTCAGCGAGCGGTGGGCTGGTGATTACAATGAGGTTGGCATCGCGCAGTCCCACGAGGATGTGACCAGCTCCAGACGTGACTGCTAGACAACTCACTGCGCTACGTGTCCGCAGTGCAACTGATGCCACCGTTCTTAACCTACCAGAACGAAACAAGTAATTTCAGCTAATGCTAACAAGGTGTGCAACAGTCTACAGCAGTTCTTGTTCCCAGGTTGTCTTAGTCTATCTATAACCACTTTGTCATAATTCACTCTTTTGGGGGGTACCCATCTTTAACACCCTCATTTGAGGGGAACCCCCTCATCCAGCAAAACAAAATTTTGTCACAAAAAACTAGACACTTTGTCAAAGTCTCTATCTCACCCGGGCTCAAATCGGTACTGGGTTGTGACAGATGGACAAACAGACAGACGGACACCACAACAGAATTACAACAGCTAATACACGCTATAGCAATACTCGCTGCCATAAAACACACAGGTCAGCACTGATCTCTATTTTCTGAGCCTTAAACCAGACACCAGCTTACACTGCAGGAAGACCACGGCAAGTGCATCGCACCATGTGCCTGTTTACATCCCAGCTTTTGATTGTACTCATTGCACCTATCCACAGAAGGATGGCCAGGCTGAGTTGACCTGGGTGGCTGGCTATATACCGAGATGGTTTATCCATCTGCCGATGGTCACCCATCCAAGTACGAACTGGGCCCAGCGTTGATTAGATTTGTTGACGTGAACAATACGTTACTAATTGAGCCAAACCAACAACTACCTATCTGCAAGACACAGCAATAACAACTGTCAAGCCTTCCTCAATGCTAGTGACTGTCCATGGGTCATGCTGTGCACAGTGTGCAGCATTCTGTGAATCTGGGGAGTGGTGCTACAATCACGTCGACACATTTCTTTGCCCTATCTCACAATGGTAAAAAATCCAACTCAGCCTTCCATCCCTTTGGAATAGGGAAATTGATTAATGACCTGTTTGGCTGGGGTTAAGGTGGGGCGTGCTCACCCATGTCGGGTGGCAGATAACACTGTGTGATTCCATACGGCAGGTGATTGACATTCAGTAGGTCTGAGATAGGTTTCCCGTGAAGAGCTATACTATTTAACCATTTATAACTGTCGATACAATAACTGATAGCACAGAACAAAGTAAGTAACACTGTATAATCCCATATGGCAGGTGATGCTCCACAGCTGCGAGATGGGTTTCCTGTAAAAAAGCTATATCATCTAACCATTTTAACCAATCACAAAGTAAAACAACGCTTAAAGCGTGACAAACCCATTAATTTCTTTGATGACGATGACACCGCTCATGTTGCCAAAGATCAGATGGTCCCCCGCTACAATCATGTCAGTGATATTGCTGTGTACCAACTCCCGCGACAGATGCTTCCCATTCACTGAGTAAAGATGAATCGTCTGCTTCTCCTAAAAACAATAATTATGATAAGTACAGAAGAAACGCGAATCACTTTAAACAAATGCATTTGGTAAATCAATATCACTGATTAATTCCCAAGCGTTGCATCTCTGTGGGTCGATTGTTCCATGTGCGAGTTAGGGTTAACCATAAGGTAAACTCGGGGAAATGGTTAACTTGCGGCACGTTGTTCCATGCCAAAATGTGGCATGAAACAATGTGTGCAACGTGAAGCTGAGAGTTAAAGTTAACCTCTGGGGCCTAATTTACAAAACGTCGTACGACAAATATACGACAATGTTACAACATACGGAAGGTTTATGACAAATGTACAATAAAACGCACGAGAAAGTACAACAGCAATTACGACAAAACGTACGACACCTCATTAGCTGTCATACGACAGTATCAAGCATGCATGCAGCAATTATTTTGATTATTCATTAGTATATAATTCTCACATAGTGCTGTAATACGTAGAAATTTTGTTTGCAGTAACTTCAGGCAGTGACATTGAGACAAAATCAGTTCTCTTGTTATTGTTTACATTGGTAACTGTTGGCTACGGCGGAAGCAGACGATTGGCATGCAGTACCGTGTGCCGCTAGCTCAGTGACACTGCGTTGTGATTGATTGAGGTTGTGGTTGAGGTCAACGTAAGGGCAGTTGACTGGCTGGCTATTTTTAGCGACTACAGAGTTACGACAAAACTGCGAGCGAGTTATGATGTCGTAAAATCAGCTTTCAAAATTCGGACACGACATTCTTACGATGATCTTACGACATTGTAACTTGTTGATTTATGACAAAAATATTAAAAAGTTGCGAGAATTTTATGACAATTTTAAGATTGTCTTATGATGTTTTGTAAATTAGGCCCCTGGTCAGCAGATCCGTGATTTAACCTAGGCATGGAGCAATTGACCCTAAGTTTTGTAGTTTGCATTTCTGCTTCTCATTACTGTTCCTTGAGGCACGCAACCACTTGCACAAATAAGTCTGACACCATACTGTTACCTCACCAAGCCAGCAGATAAAAAAACTTGTAACAAAAATTTGTCGACTTGGTTTACATCATACACAAAATAAGTAGAGCTGTCGAAGCGTTAATTTTTTAAACACATTAATCAACGCGTTATTAACGTACCCAGGCCCGTCGAGAGGGAGAGCAGAGGGGGAAGGAAGTTACCCCGGGCCCCGCAATTTTGGGGGCACTTCCACCTGTAGAATATGGAAAGTTAAAAAGCAAATAACAACACATTTTCAACAATAACTGATGTCATCACTAGCTTAGAAATCTACTAGCCTGTCATCTAAATAATATTTCTTTCCAGTAACGATGGAACAGCAACTACAGTTTGGTTACTTGAATTCATTTGACTGTCAAAATAAACCACAGTTTAACGAAATATTGGAACTTTTGCTTATGTAAATGAAATAAATTTACGTACGGATGTTAATGTTTTTAACGTGCGTTAATTTATTAACACCTTAGTGCGTTAATTAACGCATTAATTTGACAGCTCTAAAAATAAGTGAAACCTATGCAAGTCCTGGAAATCAAGGAAAAATCTAAAACTTTCCAGCAAGCGTGGGAAAGACTGACCAGGTCATCAGAGGCGCTGGACTTGAACCAGTGTTGGCAGAAGACACAGATCTGTCCAGTGCTTGACACGGCTAACTTCTCAACGCTCAGGCGACGCCCTTTCTCATGGGGTGGTCTCAAAGTCCGCAGGTACAAGCCATGCTTAACCGTGTAAACTATAACCATGCCATCCTGTACACAAGGTAGTGCAGCGACACAGTTCAGGTGCGGTGGTGCAAACATCGATAATCGTTTCGTCTGCCAACGCTGTTGGTGAAAGAATTTGGAAAATTGGCCAATATCGGGAGAAGATATGGACAAGAGTTTAGTATAATGTGTTTTCACAGTGTAAACTATTACCCACCGTGGTCTGCCACCATGACACGGTGGTGAGATTTAGTGCTTAGGAAAGCCAGAAAAAACTGTGCAACCTGGAGGAAAAAAGTCAACTAAGAGCAGACAACAATGGCAGAGCAACAATACTACATGTCACCTGCTAGCCCAGAAAGTAAGGTAAGGCAAGGCATAAACTATTAACAGTCAGCAAAATCATCAAAGTGGAATACTGTGGATCTAGTTGACACCAAAGACTCCAAAAATACAGTTTTAAATTTTATGTTTCATTTCAAATTCTCCTGAAACTGAATATGTCCATTTGTGTTAGTATTATAATTCAGAAATTACAATGATGTACCATTTTCACGACAGAACAAATCTAGACCTGGCCCTCTCCTCACCGAAAGCTAGAAATCTAGTGCAGAGCCCAATCAATGCCACCCAGCGCTGTGAGTCTGATTGGGAATATATTTAAGGAGTTGAAATTCCACTCGTGGCAAAATCACATGGCCCAAACACAACCGTATTAACCTGCATAGCATGCACGGTGTGTTGATTCTGGGTGGGTGAACATTAGCCGTGTAAACTCTGTCACTAGCGGACCAAAGTTCACCAAATGTTTTTCTCCAAACATGAAAGGAATTTTAGTCGATAATACCATTTTCCGCTTGTTGATATCTCCATCCATTCTGAAGATATTCGAACAAACACAAAATGAGAAAGTTTAAGGTGAGTACAGAGTGGCGTAACTGAACTGAACTGACATGGTAAGTTTTTGATGAACTGACCAGTAGGCAAACAGTAATGCATTACAGTAGGCACCATCTAACGCAGAGTTCCTACAGGTCTTCTGTAGCAAAATTCCCTAACTTTTCCAGTCATGGAATGACAATTTCCCTGACATTATCGAAACAATAACTCTATCGCACAAATGTCATAAATGGTATTAAGTAATGAAACAGTATTAATAGAGCAATATGCAAACAACAGAGGCCATGGTCGAAAAGGTCAGGGGGCAAAGCCCACCTAAAGCCGAAACACTTCTAGCTTTTGGACGTTTAATGAAAGCAACAGATCTGCCTGCTTCTTAATATTTGGAGACACAAAAAATCACAGTTATCTGCAGTCTGCACGATCCAAGATCATTTTCCCTGACTTTTCAAAAATAATATTTTTCCCTGACTTTCCCTGACAACAAAAATTCCCTGACTTTTCCAGTTTTCCCTGACCTGTAGGAACCCTACTAACAGCGTTGGTGGCCTACATGACTACGCTCACATATGCGTCAACCAATGACCACTGGGCTCACCCTGCTTGCCCGTTGGTCATTTTGTGTCAGTTCAGTTGAGTTACATCAATCTGTACAAGTGACTTTGCCTTGGATGCGGAGACAGCCATGTCGAGTTCAGTGAGAATTGTGACACACGTGACGGCATCCTGGTGTCCGCAGAGCACCTGCAGCGGACTAGCACCGATCCCAACCTAAACCCATATCACATACAACTTACAGAGATCACCCACTGTAAAACTCTGAATACAAGCCGGTCCTGAATAAATGCCAGGTTCCAGACAGCAGCTGCGGGCGGGTCAAGCTAACTTATACTAACAGAAGCCAGGTCCCAGTAACAAAGCAAGTCCCAGGTCACAGGAAGTCAACACAGCTACCAGCATTGGCAACGGGATTGGTCCAGAGACCAGTGTGACATGGTGGCACAAGTATGCACAGGCCATTCTCCATCGGCAGCAGCTTACCTGCACGGTATCGGGCACTAGGACTCGGCCATCTGCCCTGTCAAGGCACAGAAGAAACAGTTGAACATCTGGTGTTCCAATGTCCAGCCCACGATCAGGCCAGAAGGGATACATGGCCTGGAGACTCTTTTACAACAGACCCACGACGCCTCTGGAGCTACCTGGAACGGATTGCAATGGTGACCCGCTCCGCCCCCCCCCCTGACCGAAAAAGAGAGACAGAGTCCCGAGTCCCAAATAAAAGCTATTTCCCAGATACAGGCCAGCATGACTAGGATACTTGTATAATTAATACATAGGCAAGAATACCGTAAAGTACCAGTAAGCCTTGAGAGTCACATACTTATAGAAGCCTGGTCCTGGACAAATGCTGGGTTCATGGTACCGGCTGGGGGGTCTAATAGAGTTAGTATTATTACAGGGGCTTCTATTCAAATTTTTATGATACACAAAGTCAGTCACAAAAGCTTACTAATTAATTAAATACGGTAATTCATTTGCTGTAAGTACTTTAGCAGCAATGCATTACAATCACAAATCAATAGAATATGCGTATAAAACAAAAAAAATGCAGTAACAACGACCTTAAAACCAACCTACTGTATACAGCCCATATAGTTCCATGGGCCTAACCAGTGTCAACAATATAAATGCCCCCCCCTCCACAGCCCCTTAACCAATCTTGCCCTCAATTTCTTCCAGGTAAAAATTGTCCATCACCCTAATATAATTTTGGTCTACTGTTCAGTTTCAAATGAGAAGATCATAATAAAAAAAGTAAAATTTAAAAAAAGCAGAAACAAAACGCCTTCTGAACTGTTACTATGTACAAGTGGCTTAACAAAATTAGATGACAGCAATGCTACCAACCTGAGGAGTCGTGTCCCAAATCATGCACGTCCGATCTCGTGATCCTGAGATGAGTCGATGACCGCAATAGTCCAGCGAGATGCAGGTCACTATGTCTAACACACAGACGTGCAAATTCATCATCATCATCATTCACATATTTATTACTAGAGCTGTTAATGCGTTAATTTTTGGAACGCATTAATGAACACGTTATTAATGCACCCAGATCCGTCGAGACAGAAAGTAGGGGGGTAAGTTACCCCGAGTCCAGCATTTGGGGGCCGCACCTGTAGAGCATAGAAAGTTAGAAAGTTAGAAACAGAAACACATTTTTAAACATATAATCAACAGTAACTGACATCTATTAGCCTGTCATCGGAATAATTATTTATTTACAGTAGTGATGAATGGCAACTACAGGTTAGTTACTCAAATTCATTCAGTTGTCAAATAACTGCAGTTTAACGGAATATTGGAAATTTTCCTCCACAGAATTTAGAAAATTTTAATAAATTAACATAAATTTACATATGTGCATTAATTTTTTAAACACATGTAAACACATGCTTAATTTATTAACGCATTAATGTGTTAATTAATGCATAATTTTGACAGCTCTATTAATTACAACATCCTATAAAAGTACAGCTGAAAACATTCAAAAACACTGAAAAAACCTGTACTCTACTCAGAAAAGAAGAGATACTATATACAATCAATATCAGCAATATGAAATATTGGTAAACCAAAAAGCCCAAACTTAACACATATTAGCTCTCTGATGATAAAAATACAATCCAGTTCTGAGTTGCTACAATAAATTTGAGCTAATGCTCACGAGACGCGTGAAAGCCTATAGCAGTTCCTGTTCGCAAAATGTCAGTCTATCTCCAGCCATTTCGATGCAATTCACTCTTGAAGTGAGTGGCACTGCCAAAAATTGCGAAAAAACAATAAAACCCGTTATTTGGACATAAGGGTCTTTCAAAGTCATTGATGTTGATACGACTAAAAAGCTCGTCACTAGGGCTTGTTGTGATAGGCAGCATATCCATGCGTATCTGCAACCGTTTTCACGGAAAACTTGCCAATAACGGTAAAATAACGACTTTTAGGGGGTACCGCTCTTTGATGCCATCGTGTGCAGGTTTCCTTGAACCTAGAATGTCGAGACTTGGACCGTTGACATTTATGTTCAACGCTAAAAATTTCGTATGCAGCTTGTCTTGATTTATCTGTAGTGAATTCGGCGCAATTCGCTCTTGCAATGTGTCTCACAGCCCAAAATGGCCAAAAATCCATAAAAACCCCTATTTTGGCATTCAAACTCATCCAACGTCATTGAATTCAACGGCAATCAAGAGCCAGTTTAAGACTTCTTATTAGTGATTAATAGTGAGCTTGGCTAGAATCTTCCAGGCAGCCGACGGTGAAGATTTGGTGATCCTAGCTTGCACCGTTTTTGACCATGACACCATGTGACGAACGGACAGACAGACAGACAGACAGAATTGCAATGGCTCAGATGCACTGAAGCAGTAGCTACTTTTGCGCGTAATAAAAACAGACCAAGCTAACTTTTTTCTAACTACTGGTACCCAAATCTTACATAACGGCAGACCATAATGATCACAAAAAGCTGAGAAATTCAGCCAGCAATAAAGACAGCCTTACAAAACCAGACCTGTTCAAGGCCATGGCCAAAACCACAATTTTCATTCTCGAGCTGTCCTCAAGGTCAAGGAGAGTCCTTGAAGACCCTATCTCTGGTTGACACTGCGCAACTTATAACTGCGTATTATTGTGCAGAACGATAATGTATGACTTGCTTGCAAAATGTAACAAAGTCTGATCTCCGAAAAGATGGCAAGTAGATAAATGACACACTGCGGAAAATAAAGGCAGATACCCTGATGTCGTATGACCGAAGCGAGCTGCTTGGATCTGCTGATGCTGTAGACTCTCAAACTGCTGTCCCAGTTGCCAGCAAAGTACAGCAGCTTAGCATCCGGAGATACGGCAAACAGATGTGACGACGGACTCACGTCAGGACTGCAGACGCCACCAGGGGGCGATAGTCGACGACGAGACCTGTACCCACAGCATTACACTGGATTGGTGCAGTGTAATGATTATGACGTAGGACTTGAGATCAAGACGCCGTGGGTTGAACTCCCAGTCGGGTCACTATCAAGCGATTAAAGACTTCACAGAAAACCCATCTCAGACCTACAGAGCATCACCTGCCATATGGGATCGCACAGTGTTAGATGCCACACGACACAGGCGAACGTGCCCAACCTTAAATCCAACCAAACAGGCTGGTACTCGATGTACCTACCCCAAAAGGATAGAAGACTGAGTTAAGCTCAAGGTGTTCGGTTATACACTGAGATGGTTTACCTGTCCACAGTCACCCATCTAAGTAGTAACAACTTGACAGCAACCTGACCGGGAGTCAAACCCACAACCTCTTGATAGTAAGTCCAACACCCTACCGTTACGCCACCGAGCCACCAAAAACCTAAAACATTACCGTTTCAACGAGCAACACGTTTTATCTGTAATTTATTTTTTTTAAAAACTGAGATGCATCTTTATGTTTTTTTGGCATAGATTGTAAACCACTGGCCACTGATCAAGTGCATATTTTACAACTGACTGGCTGACTGTACAGAGTGGCTTGGTGATGCAATGGTAAGGAGCGAGACTGGTGACCGAAAAATCTCTGGATCGACTCCGAATCGGGGCACTGTTAGGTAACGACCTTGGGCAAGTTGTTCACATGCATGTGCCTCTTTTCACCAAGCAGTATAATTTGGTACCAGTGGTCAAAGGGTGGTGATGCTCTGCGGCTGGCGAGATAACCGTAGGTCTGGCGTCGCACTGGCCATGCGTCACGGACTCAAGTGGTTTATCCACCTACGGGCTCAATGGCCAACATATGGGAGATGAGCACCCTGCCTATTCTCCTGATGGGGCACGGCCTGGTTTGCCTTTGACTGACTGTACACTGGAGCAACAGTCTACTCTAAAGGTACAAGTAAAGGTCGGTCCTTGCTATGCTGTTTCACACGAGTCAAACTTGCGATCAAAAGTGCTTTACAATATCAGAAGTGGCAGCTGATTGGCACGAGCTAACGATACCGCAGTGCACTATGCGGCCATCCATTGGCTGCATCAGCGAACAATGCAACCGCTGTTTGCAGCTAGTAGACATACCACGGCCCAATCAGTCGCACAAGGCCTTCACCCCATAGCTCGTAAGCTACCACTCATTTCTTGTCCCGCTGAGGGTAGGAGGCTGAGTTGACCTGAATGTAAAGCAGAGATTACTCACTTGGGATTGTGCATCAGAGGGTCTCGGTCGAACGTGAAGAAATTGGTGTTTGTTTTGTCATACGGCAGCCAGCCATGAGTGCCCAGAACACCACTTTCAGTCACCACGACCTACACAGTATACAGGGTGGGCCAATAAAAAACGTGGCACTTTACTTTTTCTCTATATCTTTGCCAATTATTGACTGATCTTCAAAATTCTTTCACTGGCACACTCTCCAGACAATTTGAAATAATGCAATTATTCTATTTCCTGCCACAACGTAAACGTGTCTCTACATCACCTTGTGAAATATGAATGACATATGAATGTATAATGACAATAACAAATAAATATTTTGGTAAAATTGAAAAAAACATTTCCGATCAACATTGAGGCGAATAATCTGTATAACACCAGACTGTGTGGATCTAACACAGTCTAGTGTCATACAGATCATTCACTGCAATGTTGGAGTACAGTGTTTTTTCATTTATCTAAATTTTTTGTCATCATCATTAGCTTTTACTTACATTTATGTTTCACAAAATAGTGTAGAGACACATGTAGTGGGTGTTGTGGGATATATAAAACTTCAATTATTGCAAATTGTCCATAGAGTGTGCCAGTAAAAGAATTTTGATAATCGGTCAATAACTGGCAAAGATATGGACAAAAGTAAAATGTCACGTTTTTTATGGCCCACAGTGTACATGTCAGCAACAAGCAAACATTATGGTCATCTTTATTCACACAAAAAAATGTCTAAAAATGCGACAGACAGAACAATACAATCAGAGCTGAAACATCTGAGCAGATACTCCAATATACCATGCAGGGTTTTTTAGTATCGTAAACCCACCTAAAAAAACTGCCAAAACCCACAACAAACTTAGTCCAATTTAAGTTTCTTTTTCCTCTGCTACACATTAACATATTTTATTATGCCTAAGTTTTTATGGAATAATTTAACATAGAAACTTCAAGTATTGGAATATATTATGAATGGGGAGCAAACAGAAGCTCAAATGAATCAACCAACTGCAAACCCATAGACAGATTTTATATAACGGCTCTCTGGCCGATATTTAAACACAAAATACTGTGTAAGCAAAATATTTTCAACAGAAATAATATCTGCATTATCAGAAATATTAATTGTGATTTACAAACCATGGTATCGGTGACGCCATGCTGCATGAAACTGCGGATGGCCTGAGAGCGTGGAACGGACACAAACACCAACGGATCGTTGGGCAATGTTGCCTGCAACCACAATATCATTCAGAGCAATCTCGGCAGTCAGTGTAAAATAGCAGTGAAACTAAAATCCATATTTCTAAACTGATAATTAATGTGCAAAACATAAACAAAGCGGTCAAGCCTCGCTCAAGGCTCCACAGTTTGAATTATAATTCTTCGAATTTGGCACTAATGTTCTACGATATTTCTCAAAAAAACGAACCCCTGATACACTATTAAATACCTGAAACAATACTGGTTCAATATCTACAAATTTCAATACAAAAAAAGTTAAAATTCAGAAATTTTAATACAAATATTTTAATACAAAAAAAATCATCACACAATCGGCACTTTAGAGTATCACAGTGCCATCACAGTATTGTAACACTAAGTGCATGGTAACACTACAATTATGAAAAACTGCATTAATCATAAAATTTCAAGTTATGGTATGGCACTAAAAACATAATAACAGGAGGAATAAAAATATCCTGAAACCATGTCAACAGAGTGTTGTTGAATTTGTTTCACATAATGAAAGACAGGCAGAGGTCGATCCATCTTAGACATCTTTGACGTGATCTCAGCAACCGTCAGTCGCTTCGAATGCGGCTCCTTACACAACAATGATCCATACTGCATCAATACCACGAATCACGTGTAGCAATTACTAGCAAGAAAAGCAGTAGTTTACAATACACATTTATAAGAAATATTTTGCCACAGTGGCAGCAGCACAAGAGACACAAAGCAACACAAACATAAAGTCTACTGACTGAATTAGATCTTCTGTGTCGTTATAAATCAGGTAAAAATAGTTGCTGTCGGGACTCAAAGATTACCACCAGCGACAAACGTCTTACCTCTTGAAATCACTAAGAAGCCACTAAGGCTTAATGGTCTAACCAGCTATTAGCTTAACAACTTAACAGCTTAACTGCTAAGCCAGCAGTTAAGGCTATAACCTTAACAAATGGTTCTGGGAACTACTAAACCAGGCACCCAATGAGGATCGTCGCAGCAGTATTTCATTACGTACACTTTCTGAAGTGAAAACCAACAGTGTAAAGCCATGTATCAGAAACTGTAAATCTGTACATAAGCAAGAGAAGATTTTTAATATCCAATTACGTGATCCATGATTTGTTAATTTTCCATCAACTGAGCCCACTTTATGCCAATATGATTGGCTGACAGCTGACCTCGACTTGCAGTGTTGGGCTAAATTACCCAGCACGCACTGCAAGTGGACGCCGTAGCCAGTAAATGTCGTCACAGCAATGATATCAACAATATTAGGCCTACCCTACACAGTATAAATTGATCAGTAGTGATTGATCGCCATGCCTGGAACTTCATTGTAATGCGTGAAACTCTATTTTAATGCATGAACTGTCGTTCTGACCGACGAAGTGAAGCGATGTTTCTGGTGCGAACAAACAATGAACAGCAGATTGGCCACGTTTAATAGTCGACTGTCTGTCTTGATCGGCCAATATGCGACCATCAACTTGATGGGAGATTTGATAGACGATTAGCCGCTGATTGCCGATGCAAAAACGATTACAGATCAAGTCCCACAGTTGATTGGAAATCAATCTGATCGGCCATCAAATGTGCATGGAAAAACCGGACTTAATAAGTTAAACTCCTGGCAAACATTCATTCTAAAAAAAGCAGCAGTGATTACCAAAACATATAAAAAATTCAAACATATTATGTATTGAGTTATTCACTGACTTTGAGCAGCTGGCAAGGCGTCTGACCAAAGTTGTTGATCATTCCTTCAAGAGCTTTGCGCTTGAATGAATCTGTCATAGCGTCCAGGTCTACAGCTCCTGGATGAACATTCACCAAGAAAAATCTCATACTATAGACATAACGGGTGAGGTCAAGTTTTGTTGAGACTTAGACCCATAGTTTTTACTAATACGAAACATTCTTCAACCAAACTTTAGTCTTAAACAAAAGTCTCAGCAAAACTTGACCTCACACAATGTGTTTAACCCACAAAAACAACAGACATGACACTGGCCTTGTTAACATACTTGTAAATAAGAACAGAAGTAAGTTCATATTCGCTGGCCTTAGAACAGTCGGCCTTCCCTAGTGACAGCTTGGCTTTTGTTATTTAAAGAGCTTATTTTTTTCTGGAGTTTATCAGAGATACGTCGAAAAAGCATGCAGATGTGCGGGTGTTTCATCACTCCAAACAACTCTAGCTGTCGAGAAGTAGCACATAATTATTAATTAAATAAGTAAATATGTAACTTTTAAAACTGACGCTAAACATACTGAGTCGAAACAAAATAATGGAGACCTTCGTAGGTGCAGTAGTAGAAAACGTTGAGTGCGTCGACAGCAGCTGGACCCTGCTGCTTGTAGCCAAAGATGAGATCGATCCATTCGTGAAGATGATCTGAAACATGCTTCGACTCCTACACACATTGCACATAACACACTCCATTAGCTAACACTAACAATAATTCTGAACCAGTCTTAAAATATGCAATCAAACTGGCTATCTCTAGCCTGGAGGCAAGATCTTCACAAGGTGCCAGCAGTGGTGAACCCGCTGGCGCACCACTGCTTGATCACCTTGTCAATAGCAATGTAACCCTAATGTAAATAAACTCTCATGTCATGATAACGTCACACTTAGAACACACGGTAAGGCGGGATCATAATAGATGTGATGGTAAACAATATTAAGACAGTAGATTGTTCTGTATCTCACTGAAATCCATCAATTAAAACCGAATTAGGAGTGGTTAAAGCAAAAGTTATCACTAATTTTGGATAACAGAACACAATGTACACAATACACTAGCTTGGTGGCGCAAACAAATGATGTGCCAAACTTATGATCAAGAGGCTGCGGGATCAGCTCTCGGTCAGTCAGTATAAAGTAGTTATTACTTAGATGGGTGGTACAATAATAATCTACCACCAAGATCAACTCAGCATTACATCAAACTGGAGTAGACAAATCAAGTACTCTTCCATCTGGCTGGGCTTTAGGCACAGCGCGCACACCTATGCTGGGTGGCTGGTAACAATGTGCGATCCCATATGGCAGGTGACGCTCCATAGCTCCGAGATGGGTTTTAATAGCACCGAACATGGTAAGTACCAAGGCGAGCATGTGTTTGGCGATGAAGTCGTAAGGTGACTTGGCCCAAGCTGGCAGCACGACGTCGTCCACTTGATCATGAAAATTCTGCAGTCGACCCAGATCAAACTCTACACAGCAGCAACAAATCCAACACTTAACAGAAAACAAAAAGCTCAGCTGTCGCTAAGGTGAGCCAACTGTACAACCTATATCCAAAGACCAGCATCCAACTTTCAGTCGCAGAAAGAAGGCAGTGGTAACACTGCTACATCGAACGCTGCAGTCAACGCTAAAACGTGACATGGTAATTCAGCACATGTGCGTGATTGGCTGCAGGCAGCAACTCTGCATTCAAAATTGCAGCCGAACTGCTGCAAATAGAGACATGGTTACTACTGACAGCCTATAAGAAGTCATCATCGCCATATCCAATGATACCATCACTAACCTCCTACGATGCACAGATATCGTGCCCAAGACTCAACTTAATGATTGGCCAATTACGTAATTGCTCTATGTATACTGTATCATACTGTAAGATAATGTAGGCATCTTAATTTAAGAGTGACATAGGCAACAATAGCTACTACAGGAACGATGAAGAAAGTATAAGTGCTCTGAAAAACTGACTAAAACATAAATTTGCTACACCAGTGACGTCAATTTGACACACAGAACTAAAATCCGTTACGAGTTTAGCTGGTAAACTTCAAGTTAACAAGAAAAGTCCAGATAACGCAAAGGAGAACGCGTGACAGTGATGCATGTGTGAAGCAGCAAGCCGATCAGCATTAAATGATGATTTCAACTGTGACAAACCGGCATAAAAAAGAAAAACAAAGATTTCACACAGACACCAGACAGCTAGCTGAGCTGAGTCCATTGCATGGGAGCTCATTCCCTTAGCGGCACTTCGAACAGGTAAGGGCGAAATCCAATCAAGCTAGAATACAACCCAAATCAACCAGATGAATTGATCTATTAACAGCCAGTGGTTTTAACCAAATGGCCCAGTATGCCAGCAATCCTAGTAACAGGGCCTACTGTTACGCAGAAGTCACTGTTTCTTCTCTAGCGATGGCTGTAACCACCACCAGTACTTAGTACAAGGAGGGATGGCCAGGCTGAGTCGGCCTGAGTGGCTTGATCGATTATGAAAATGCTATACCCATGAACGATCACCGATCCCAGTACTGAATGGGCTCAGCATCGAATAATACACCATGCCTCAAATAACTGTGCCACTTTTTTACTGTCCGTATCTTCGCCAAATGTTAACAAATTTTCAAAATTCTTTTGCTGATGGATTTTGTAGACAATCAGCAAAATCCATTAACATTTGGCAAAAATATGGACCCTAAAAAATTGACATAGTTTTTTTTAGGTCATGCTGTACATGAGCAAAATTACCGTCAGAATTCACAAGAAATTCGGGGAGGTAGAAGAACTCTGGAATCAGTTCTTTGACATCGTTTGGGTTTTCCATCAAACCTTGCCACATGGCAGGAATAGAGTGAAACTGTCGGTCTGCCACATCAAATCTACAGTAGAACAGAAAAAAAACAACATAATCAGCAAGAAAAGTAAACAATACAACAGACTTATGATGTAGTAAACTGATCCAGTAACATAACTTTTTACTTACTAAGGACCCTTCTAAAAATTTTCCTAAGATTTTCCTGACATCTTCCCACTCTTACTATGTTCTTTGCAAGATAGCAAGTTTGTAGTGCAGCAAGATTTCTGTAACCTTTTTTTGTAAATCACACTTTTTAGTTCGAAACAAGTAAGGTAAACCGCACAGAGTCAACGGCTTTTTTAATGTCCGAGCCAGCAGTGAGTGCAAACACAGCTCAGATATCAGAACGGAGGGCCAGAACTCACATATACTGCCGTAACCTTCATGGCAGTTATACCAGTACCAAATTGTGCCGCTTGGCGAACAGAGGCACGTGTGCGGAAACAACTTGCCCAGAGTCGTTACCTGGCAAACAGATGGGAGTTGAACCAGCAACCTCACGATCACTAGTCTGATGCATTACCATTACACTACTAAACCACACTAAGATATTTACTAAAACGAAATGAAATTGAAATAAAGAGTCTGCAAACCTGCCACCCTGTAGTTGAATGTGTAGCGTCGTGAACGGTTCAAGTCTTAGCAGATAATGCATCACTCCGGCGGGGTTAGAGTAATGAGTGCCGTAGTGGAACTTCTTCACTGTCCCGGTCGGATCCTCAAAATGCTCATACCTACCACAGCGTAAATGTACAAAAGTGAATGTAAAGTCCTTCCTGAGCCAAAAAACCACAGGGTGGCACTAATCTCCATTTAATTAGCCCTCAGCCAGACACCAGTTTACACTGCGAAATCACGATTATGGGTAGTGTATCCCGCAGTGTGTCTGTTTACGTCTTAGCTTTTGATGGTGCTCATTGCACATACCCACAAAGGGACGGCCAGGCTGAGTTGACCTGGGTAGTTGGTCATACAGTGAGATGGTTACCCACCTGCCAACAGTCAGCCATCCAAGTAATAACCCGACGCTGATTAACTCCAACCAAGTACGTTAGCAACTAAGCTAAACCGCCACCATCACTTAAGAGTAGATATGTTCAGAGTCTTATTTTTGGACACTCGTGCAAAGTTTTGTGCTTTTATCGCCAGTTTTTAAAGAAATCGCCTGGACAGTATGTAATTATGATGACGTTCTGGCAGCCATCTTGGATTTTAACTTTTCCGAAAATTTTAAAGTTTGCCCCACTACATCCAAAATAAATCTGCACATCATTGTAAGCCTACTCCAAAAATCTCACGATTTTATTCACTAAGTGCAAGACGTTGTGTTTTGGCATCTAAGCAAGTAGACGATTAAGCTCAAAACAGCGTTCCCACAATTTTACTAACAAAAAATTCCAGGACTTTTCCAGGACTTTCCTTGGCTGTAAAAAACATTTTTCCAGAATCTTCTCAAAGCCTGCCAATGTGTAAATACAAAGACAAACAGCAGTTACTTACTTTACAAAAACAGTGCAACCCAATCACAAAGTAAGCACTGGATTAGAGCTACACAGTTGTTTAATTTAAACCTCCAGGAAATCCACCAGTTATCCAAGATTTTCATTTTTCAGAACATTCAAGACCAAACTTATTTTCCAGGGCTTTCCAGGGCCTGCAAAAATTGAGAAAAAATTCAGGACTTAACACAACAAATGATAACTGGTAGACAGATTAGTTAACTGATTGACTAATTGGCCTATAAAATATTTACTAATGACAAAGACAGAAATGGAAAAAAAACAACTATAATTATTATTATTGTGATTAATGTGCATACTTTTCGCGAACTTCGTCCTCATTCTTTGGGTTCACAATGCCGATCGGCTTCGACAAGTCTCGATAATTGCTCGGATCCTCCAAGTCCAGTTCATCAGACGTGTAGTTAGATAGAATCCACGGAAACTGCACAGCAACAAGCCAAAATGACGTAAAGATAAAAGCAAATCACCCACAGTCGACAGTGCTATCTCACAGCTCTGTGACCCGAGTGGTCGATGTTCATCTGTGTTTATACAGCACCATATCAATATGCTGACTTTTGTCTCTAAAATACATTGAAAACAAGGTGAGAAAACAGAGAAAAAGAAAAAAAGGGAGTGAGAAGACGAAATGGTGGGGGACACAGACTGGCAAGAGGAAAGGGGATGGTGTCAACGATCTTGGAGGATATATGCCCTCGATTTCAGCAGCTAATCCCACTCTCATATAAATGTCATTGTCACTTAATGCATCATTTGAAATTATAAATAAACCTTTATAATACGCCTTCGAGAACCATGCTAATTCGACTCGTTTATTTTTTTGCAAATCATCACTCACTTTCCGACCGTTAACCGTCACTTCACAACGACGGCATTGTGACAAGAAATAACACAACATGACTTACTTTCCACAAATTGCATCTCTGGAATTAAGATTAAAATATTAGTATCATTACTAAAGTAAATAAGTAATAATAATAATAAAGCAGATTTATACGCAAGTAAGTAAGTAAGTAAATAACTAATCCATTATTTCTCAATGGTAAACAGCATTGGCAAAAACAGAAAATTACAATGCAGCAAACTGCCAAAAAATAAAAGAAAGAAAGAAAAAAACAGTGACATTACTAATGTTTACGTTAAGCCTGGAACAATGACTACCTGGTAATGGCCATGCACTACAGTACAAATAACAATTGAGCAGAAAAAAATGAATATGAATACATTTTCCACGGAGAGCTATTTTAACATAAAAATGTCACAATAGTATAGAAATGTGAATGCTTACAACAGGATATTGGCTGAGGTCGTTGTATGTTCGACCAGCAATTGTATTCAGATGCATCAGATACTCAAAGTTGCTGATTTCTCGCTGCACCCATTTCTACAAAAAGTTTCATATTCACCAATGCATTAACAAACGATAACTGAAACTCATTTTTACTGCTCTCCTAATTTATACTGTACCAACTATAACCTGAATAAATGTGCACATAAAAAACCGAATACTATCTAAAAATTGAGCAAAAAGAGAGGGCCCTAGCAGCCAATCCGGCAGCTCCACAGCTGCTGAACCAAATTTGAGCACAGATATGAATGTTTTCCCAAGTATATTTGATCAAAGTGAAATATTGGTGACAATTGTTACGAGGACTTGTCTTCATAGAGCAAACATCTTCAGCTTCAGAGGAGTAATTTAATAACGTAACAGTTTGAATCTGCAGTAGCCAAAGACACAATTTATCCCTATCCCTATGTTGATATAGGAAGAAATGGAATAAAACCTGTCAAAATAAAACAGTAAAAACAGTGATAATATGAGTACAGTATTAACCTGTGTAAGGCCGGAAGACTTCAGCAGTTCCGCCGGGGATCGGGACTGGTAATAGATGAGGTTTGTGGGCCGAAGACTGACAATACACGTGTAGACTTTGTTCCGCACCTATCAGTATTATCAATCACGTAGTCAGGAGCCATGCACATATTATATAACGCTTAAAATGGCCATGTGACCATCCCTCATCCTGTAAAACGTTATATAACGCAATCACTTATCCACCCATCTCTATAATTATATAACACCAACTCAGCTAGCAGCTTGACTGTTAGTTTTTGAGTGCAAATCTCTTTCGTATCATATTGTATCGCATGTCAGTGTTTTTCAGTTACCTGTTTCTGAAAATTGACAAAGCAGTTGCTCTGGTCGACAAAGAAGAACTCAAGAGCACTTCGTCGGAGGTTGTATCGTCTGAAGTGTATCTCCCGTAGTTCGGACAGCTGCCACTTGAAGTCCAGGGTCTCCCCGGTGTCCCGGCTCGGCGTGTGGTCAAAAAAATAAATGTGACTCGTGGTGACCTCCAGCTGACCTTTCACCACTTCCATCATGGTCACCAGCTCACATTCCTCCTGGAGGACCAGCTTCTCTTTGCCACCTAGCTCTTCCGCCATTACCGACCTGTTGGAACAGTAACCAGGATGGGTTAAGCCCAAAGCCAAGCCCAAGGTCAAAGCCAGTGGTCCTTGAAACCAAGGCCAAAGTCAAGCAAGTGACCTTCGAGGCGTAACGTAAAAACGGTTGCAAATAGGCACAGATGTGCTGCTTATCATAACAAGCGCCAGTAACGGACTTTTTAGCGGTATCAACATCAATGACCTTGAATGACCATGAACCAACAAAATAAGGGTTTTTGTGTTTTTTTGCGATTTTAGGCTGTGATGCACCATTTAAGAGTGAATTGCAGCAAAATAGATGGACATAGAGCAAGACAACCCGCCAACACTAACTGCTGTAGGCTGTTGCACATCTCCTGTATTATCAAGGCCAGAGCAGTGGTCTTCGAGGCAAAGACCAAGCAAGTGACCTTCAAGGCCAAGGCCAAGGTCAGACCAATGGTCTTTGAAACCAAGGCCAAGGCCACTAAGTAAGTAAGTAAGTAAGTAAGTATGACAATTTCAGAAGCCAGCTAATCTTATTCAAACCGTAATAAACCACTAAAATGCTCAAAGAAAAATAGTTTCAATGTTTCAACAGATATATCATACAAATACCAAAAAAAACCATGACACAGAGCACATTCCTTACAAGTGACTAAAAAACTAAAGCATTAAGGCCAAAGCCAAGGCCAAGGCCAGGTCTCCAAGGCCAAGGTCATACAATTTCAAGCCCAAAGCCACAATTTTTTTCGTCCTCAAGCTGTCCTTGAGGCTGAGAACAGTCTTCAAAGACCCCATCAACGAAAAATAAAGATTATAGGCTAAATTTTGCCAACAGCTCTTAATGGTAACCCTTCTTAAAGATACAGAGCATCACCTGCAATATGAGATCACAGTGTTACCTGCCACCCAACAGAGGTAAACACGCCTCACCATAACCCCAGCCAAACAAGCCGGTGGTCGATTTAATTACCCTGAAAGGATGAAAGGCTAAGTTGAAATTGGTGTCGGTTATATTAAGAGATGGTTAACTATTAAAAAATTCAAACCATTACCAGCTATACTCATTAGTGACTGCTTCAAGCTATAACATATACAAATAGCAGCAGTGGTGTAGTGTACTAACGATGCTGTGTTGCTAAGAATGTTCCATTCGTCATCACCGAGCCGATCATCTCCGATATCCACCGAAGCAATGTGAGCCTCCTGTACTAGACTTATCATCATCTCATCGCTCCCTGCCTCCTCCACGCCTGCATACAGCAGTATATAGGCACAATGTAAGTACACAAGAATATTGGGTAATTGGTATTCATATTACACAATGACACACAGTACAGGTGTGCAGTGGTTTACAAAACATGCCAAAATCAACCAAAGCAACGACAGCCTCCTGTACTGCACTCATCATTTCACTACTATCGAGCTCCTCCACAGATGCACTGTATATAGGCACATACATAACACAACTGTTACGCAACAGGCCCCATTGTCACACGATTTTGAGATCTGCGCTTATCTCCACCTGTACAACCCTGAGACAGCAGTCCGTTCAAATACAGCTCAGTTATTATGGCCTTGGCCTCGGCCTCCAAACCGAGGCCTCGACCTTGATCTTGACTTTATCCTTCTGGCCTCAGCCTCGGCCTCATGGTTCTGGCCTTGGTCTCATCCTTGGCCTCACGAGTTTGGCCTCGTTTAACATCACTAGTATGAGCTTCCTGCACGAAGCATATATCCTGTCAAAAATTGATATTCCAAGCATTGACAAAGCACATATGCATCATCATTACATATCCATAAATATATCGCTTTATTATGCACTAGTCTAATAATATACCACAGAACAGTTAATTTAAAAGCTTTCTAAATACCAGTATTAAGATTTCTTGGAAATTCTTCTGATCAGGTGCCCTTACTACCACCCAAGCAAAACAGCAGTGAAGCAGAGAAAGCACAAAGAGCTATTGTATATCAAAATTTTGCACGCTACTAACTGCGATGTGATTTAACCAAAAGCAAATGTAGTATGTCTGTAACTAGCGCCACCTTCGTTGTCTCGCAGTCGACTCGCTTCCTGGTGTGGGTCAAATTTGTGGTTGGGAACCAGCTTTGGTCTCATTCGCGCCCTGTTCTCATGTGGCGACAGTTTCCAATGAGCGACGGCCGACTGACAGCTGCATTCATGCAGACACAACTGAATGTGACAACATAGGATTACAATCCCGAGATCCCAAATCCCAGGATCCCGTCTATATTTGACAATCCTGAATCCTAAGAGTTTCAGCATCTCAATCCCATGATTTTGGGATTACAATTATTTGTGAAATTTCTTTTGAGCACTAAGGCCTATGTGATAAAAATAATATAGAAAATATTTCATGCACGTGTGACACTAGAGTCCTACACCTTGTTGTGCATTGTAATTTGTATTTTGACAGTGACGGTCACTCCCAAACCTTCCATAGTGGCCTATACAACATCCTATATTATGAAACAGAAGTGTTCAAGATACTAAAATAACGACCAATCTGTAAGTCTAATCCCGAAAATGGCTGAATTCCCGGAATTACAAATCACTTACTCCCAGATCCCAGACTGATAATTCAATACCAGAATTGCAATTCACCAGTGACAAATGCAGAAAACAAAAACGCAGAACAAGAGTAAAAAAACGAAACATCCCATCTGTTGTCGACTAGGAAGCTGCTTGTGACTAGAGATGGAAGACCACCAGTTAAACATGGCAGAGTCTTCCGCCTGTGTTATAGCTGCAACTCAAACTTTTACCATCCTCCCTCCAGCAGACATCCGTTTGTGCACAGACGGGTCAATGTCTGCAAATGGCAATGGTGGGGCTGGCCATCTTCGTACAGGAAACTGAACATGCGACCCATGCCAGTCCAGCAGGCCAAAAAGTAGCGGAGCTCAGGGCTGACGCTATTGCATGTCTGGCTGGACTACAAGCAGTGCTCACTTCACAGGAATAAAGAGAAACAAAGAGAGGAGTGAGAAAGTGAAAAGAAGCTGTGTACAGACTATCATTGACATAGTGCCTCAGACTGTTGCTGCCATGTGACATGAAGACATCAGATCAAAATAATTAAAACAAACTGATTTACAAATGAACAGAACTTTGCACCGAACCCACCCATCATTCCAGATGCCATGTTCACTGACTAGAAAGCTGCTTGTGAAGTACCACTGATGCAGCATCTTCAACTGATGCTGCTGTATGATATAAATACATCACACTATCGCAATAATCAGGGATGTGCCCGATGCCTTTTAAGACCCAAGACACGCAATAGCTCAGATACTGAGATGTCCGGAATTTTGTCCGAGACAAAACGTTTTGAATCCAAAATGAGACCAAAACGTTAAAATTTTGTCCAAGGCGACACTGAGACAAAACATTAGTACATCTCAAGACCATCTCAAGACCGAGATCACATTCTTCGTAATAATAATAAAATAAACAGATGTACATGTAATAAAACATACCCATCATTCCAGACGCCATGTTCACTGACTAGGAATCTTCGTGTGGAGTACCACTGACGCAGTGCCTCTGACTGCTGTTGTCTGAGCTGACGTCGTACGGCTTTGTAACGCCGGTTCTCCGCCTCCAGTCGGCCCTTAAACCCCACCACTATTTCTTCCTGTGACACATCATACGATCACAAGAACAAATTAAACCCCACCAGTGAGTAAGTAAGCAAGTAAAACGTGAATGTCTGTTCCACATATAGTTAAATATTAACCTCTCATGCGCCAGTCACACTAGTAAAAGCTGAACCAAATTGTTTCAAAGAACTGTTTGAAACTGCCATCATCACAAGCCGAATCTCTGAGTTCATCTAGCAGTGAGTTCCAGATCATCCCGATGGAAAAACCCGACGGCCATACGCTTTGTATAAAATAAAAAAGCGCTATAGTCAAGGGTTAACATGAAAGAATGCCATTCCCTAGGATGTCCCAGAGAATTTTTTTTGACAGCACTATGCCTATAGGCCATCAAGTAGTTAATAATAATAATTCTGTATTATATGGATTATACAATATCATCATCTTTTCAGTTCGCACTCATTTGGTCGATCAATCAATCAGCCAATCAGATTCACTCATAAACAAACCTCAAACTTGAGTTTTCCTTCGCCCATTTCGCGGTTCCTTTTGTGCGTGTTGACCATCATTTCCTCGTGGCATTCATTGACGAAAGTCACCAGCTGCAAGCGGATTCCTTCATAAATGTTTGCCTCGTACTGCTCCTTGGATGGCATCACCTAAACGTCAGCATCAGCAGCTACAATTAATGCCACAATAATCACTGATTTACCATAATCAGGGCTGCCAGGTTATCACACTGCCAATGTGGGTGATAATCCGCCTCCCTTCCCTCTTTTTCTGCCACTTTCCTCCTTTCGCCTCCCTCCCCTCCCATTCCTTTTGCTTTTCCTTCCCC
>Ga0209367_1000225_pt1 | contig 47466 bp, 21 predicted proteins | sample WorMetLIZISLAND2_FD_187412 | JGI IMG/M metagenome (GOLD analysis project Ga0209367, IMG submission 187412) | Marine gutless worms symbiont microbial communities from Max Planck institute for Marine Microbiology, Germany - Olavius geniculatus... ... | reverse complement strand
CCTCTCAGACGAGCGTCTACTACTACTACTACGACTGAGCAGCGACGGTCCGATCTGCCGCCGGTGCCCGCCAAGCAGCCTCAGCAACGGCGACAAATACGATTACACAGTGCCGAGACCGGGGATACTACGACATCTGCCGAGCAGCGAGTGCTGCCTCTGCCGTCACGACGACCTGCTACTACTACAACCACTACGACAACTACGACAACCGGCTGTGACGGTGAGACGTCTACAAAGCCGCTTGCGCGACTCAACAACGACGACAGTAAGCCGAGCGACGACAACGACGACAACGACAACGTGTTTGTGTCGTCGTCGTCGTCGTCTGACAACGACAACAAGTTACAGGTGAGAAACTTTGCTGATTAGTAGTAATAGTAGTAGTAGTAGTAATAGTAAGTTTACTGGGTGTTGCTGTTGTATTACTCAACAGTAGTTTGAATTTCAAGAAGCTTTGGATGACGACGAGTCAGCTCACTTTCCGTCATTTAGTTGCCAAGACCAAGTGGCAAATTCTTGTTAATTTGCTACTTACAACGCGTTTTTTTCTCGTGTACCCTAAACGAAATAAAACTATGTGAATATCCGATGGGTGTGGTACATAATGGAAAGGCTGCCGTTACAGTTGAGCGAAGCTGTCGCAGTGTGCAATCAAGTCCCGTTTAGTATTACAATAAAGAAGAAAGATATCAGCTACGTAAGCCCTACGTTCGCGTTTTTAATTTCTCATTTACTACGACATAAACGTAAATTTAATAAAGTGTAAAAATTCAGACTTTTGTGAATTGTGAAGGCCTGCCAAACTGGACGTACGTTTTACTTACCTACTTACTTATTTACTTACCGTGTCTGTTGTCGATATAGGACTCGGATCAAGCCAGCGATGGTAATGATGATAATGCTGAACATTTGCCCAGCCAGCCAGCTCCTCTGCCGCCAGCCTACAGCCGTCCGACCAGCTGTACTTCCGGACGACCAGATGTGGCTGATCTGGGTTTTTACGACCCAGTCGACGCGTTCTGGAGGCGTCGAGCGGATTTCGGCGTGGCAACGCGACTCAGCAGGTCCGAGCAGAGCTTGATGGCACAGTTAGACATGCAAGCTACTGCTGCTGCTGATGATGATGATGATAAGGATGATGATGACAGGAATGACGTGGGAGATCAGGGTTTGGGCAGCTCGGATGCTGTCAGCTATGAAGACCTGATGGAGTTTGCGTTGGATGGTCCCAGACGCAGGTAAAACTGCACTGCAGCACTAAAACCCCTATTACAACTGCAATAAAACATGCAACATGCAACTTGTAACAGTGCAACTTTTTGCATGTAGCATACAACTTGCAACAAAAGGTATCACAACTACAATAAAACTTGCAACACTGCAACAAAATGGGCGGAGTATCACCTGCACGATGGCTGTCAATCAGCTGTGGCTAACGTAAACATAAACAAAACGCGCGAAAAATGGATGAAGAATTTCAAGACATTTTGCATTGTTTAGCGGCTGTAAGCGCTTTTGTAATTGGGCATATTGTATTAAAGAAGAGAAGGAGTATTGGGCGCAAACGTGCAATATGGATGCGTCCCCTATTCAAACGTCGGGCCAACTTGGGGACAACGAATACCCTGCTATTAAAGATTCTATCTGCGCTTCGGTCACGTTTCGGTGAAAGTCGCAAACTCGGCGTAATGGAATTTGGGCAGGGTTCCAACGTCTATGACCTTAAACGACCTTGAAATTCAGAAGTGATTTAGTGATTTTTTTGCGTCTTAAGCTGCAACGCCTATTTCAACAGTAAATAGCGCCAAAATTACCAGAGATAGACCACGGCAGCCTGCGTACAAAATTTTTAGCATTAAACGTATATTTTGACAGTACCGGTAAGTTTCAACGCCAGGGTTCAGGGAATCCTCTCTACGGGACGTCAAATATGGGAGGCCCTTCAAAACGCATTCATTATTTTATTGCACGTTGTACACTGATTCCCCAGGTAACAGCACCGATGCTGTCGCGCCTTACGTGAGCTTTGCTCAAATTGCCTGTTATGTGCGTTACAGAATTGTGTCGCAAGATGGCGCTGAATGCGATGAAGTTCGACTCATGAGAAAACTTCTCACTACAGACGTGAGTAAATTGTAGCTGAGCTGTAGGCGGTTCATCTTCTTTCCCTGATATGCCTTCAATAGCCCATAATTATCATCCATATGCACGGTAAAACGAAAAGCACTAGACAGTCCAGATCTTTCAGCCAACCAGCTTAAATACGGCCAAAATTTTTGATCGGCGGTGACATCTTTCCTTCCCTTTTCCTTCGTTTCTCGATCATGCTTTCTTTTTTTTCGTTGCTTTCCCACTACATTTCTTTTCAACTCTAACTATAGAGGGTCGACCGGCGAGGGTTGATTGACAACTGATTGACTGACATGTGGTTGGTTGATTGATTGATAATTTTTTGATTGACAACTGTGATGTGACGTCATCGTGGGTGGTCTGGTGTGTTGATTGAGAGGCGATCGATTGATTGACAGCTGACTAAGATGCAATAATATCGTCTATGGTCTGGCACGTGATGTAGGTCAGCGTAGACGAGTGTATGGACGCGCTATGCGAAACGCAATGGGACGTTCACAGCGCCATCAAACTCATCAAACTGTCGCAACTGCTCAACACCGGTCTAGCCGATAAACAAACGTGCAAACAGGCTCTGATGTCGTGTCAGTGGAACGTTCAGGATGCCGCCACGTTCCTACTGACGCATCATGCTACGGACAGCTGAGTGTAGCTAAAGACGCGTTCATACTGTGAAACAGTCGCATTCTGGACAATCCGTTTCACGTGTGCGTGCGGCTTTAGTGCAACGCGCAAGAGGACTGGCGGTGTCTGTAAAACAGCTTCGATCTGTTTATGTTCAAAATGAACAATTGTCGGAACTCTTGTGATAAAATGGAACGTTCGGTTTAACCAACTGTCGATTTAAGTAAATAAAATGCATTTTCCTGTAGTTTGTTTTGTTTTAGTCATTGCGCGGCCGTCCTAATGCTGCATACGGGTTTTGCCTGTCCATCTGTCCGTCAGTCTGTCTGTTCGTCTGTCATGAAGAGTTTATCGCTCCAAAACCAAAATGCGCAGAAAAACCAAAATTGACGTAAACGTTTTCCGATGGAAGAGTAACTGGTGAGGTGTGTAATACCCCGTTTACACGATTGAGCAAACATCGAGCAAACATCAAGCAGGCCTGGTGGAACCCCGCCCCCTGGCTCAAATGTATGCCTAAGCTTAGCCCACAGCTGATCACGTGTTATATAGGCCTTCCAATTACAACCCGCCCACCTTTCTAATTAGCATGCTAATTACCATAGCTCGTCGAGCTAGCTGGATGAATGCTAGCAAACATCGAGCAGACGTCGAGCAATTAGCACGTGTATTTTGAATACATCTGCTCGACGTTTGCTCGATGTTTGCTTGATCGTGTAAACGGGGTATAAATTATTGTCAGTATAGGATCACGGTTAAGGTTAGTTTTGTACAGTTTTAAGCCAACGACCGCACAGTATGTCGGCACTGTCATATTGTTTTTTAATTTGTGATATATTTTAAAGGTAATAGTATAATTTCACTTTGTGAATAGCATTATACGTTTTTCATGACTCACAAGTTTAGAGATGTGTCTATTTGTAAATTAACGAACGTTTAACGCGGTAAATGCGCTGTGATCGTACGTTGATGTATCCGGATAACTAGCGTTACATTAAGTTTTACGGTAACCGATTAATTTTGGTTTCTAATTGCTTATTAGTTATTTGATACGTATGCTAGTTACTCATTTCAGCTATTTGTACTAATTAGTTACGATAATAGGCTTAGATATGATTGTTAATCGACGTTCATTGGAAGGTTTCTGTCTTAGGCCTAACTACCGGTATTCTAACTGTGGTATCTGTAGTTAGTAAACTTAGTATAACTCGCGACAGTTAGCTAGCGATTACGTGTATACGGAGCTGATAATAATAGTGAAAATAATAAAGGAACAAATTGGTCATAAAGAGAGTTTTAATTTGCTATACCAAACAAAAAGATACTTATATAAATAACTCCGTCCCCTTTTTTCATATTTCTAAAATAATGAAATACGACAAGATAGACATTAAAATGGTACACTGCAAATCCACTCAATGATTATAAGTTTTCCTGAAGTAAGCCTAATATTTTGATTAGACGTGACATAGCATGATGCAACGCATGCTAGTCAATGCCATAAGATGGCAACCATAATAATTATCATAATTACATTGTGTCCTGAAAAAAGTAACCCCCTATAGACATTGTATATTAGAAATGTCAAATCTGAACGAATCTGAATAAAATTCTGTATATTTAATCTTCAGTAAATTGTTAAAGCAAACGCTAAATTTCGTTGAAAAATGTTATTTTTAGCAAAGTTATTACTTGTCGAATATCAATAACAATATAGCTTCGTTATCAGTACGGCGCTACATAAGTAAACCACTCTGTTAATATGCATTTGCGTAACTCCAACAAACAACATCTGATTCTAACAAAATTTTTCATCAACAATGCATCATCTATTAGCAATCAAAGTGCCAAATTTCGGTTAAATCTGCCAAAGCAAACAAAAGTTACAGTGGCTTATGTGAGGTCACCCCCAAACACTTCAGTTTTAGGTCTTTGAGTCTGACGTCATGCACAAAGCCTTTGAAACTGAAGTGTTTTAAGGTGACCTCATAAAAGCCGCTGTAACAATATTCAACAGTTAATAACCACTAAAAATAATATTTTTAACCAAATTTGGTGACCGCTTTAGCAATTTATTGGAAGCTAATTGCAGGAAATTTTATTCAGATTTGTTCAAATTTGACATTTTTATTGCACATTGTCTAAAGGGTTATTTTTTCGGACACAGTGTATAGGTAAGTGCTATCGAAATATTTAACGGTAGGTCCAATTGCTAGCAAAAAGTCCTGAACTTCTTCGCCAAGACCAAGACCAAGACCAAGACTTTATTTTCACACGTGACAGCAAATATGCTAATCGCGTTTTAGCTATCACAGAGTCGTCCGTCCGTCTGTGTGTCCGTCTGTCAGTCCGTCTGTCAGCAACTCTGCGACTGTATCAAAACGATGCAAGCTAGGACCACGAAGTCTTCTCTGTGGCTGCTAAAAGGACTCTAGTTTTTTTTTGCTGTAAAATTTCTTGCAGCTGGGTAAGGAGTTTTTTTCAAACGAGGGCATCAAAGAGAGGTACCCCTTAACAAGTCGTTATTTAACAGTTATCGACTCATCTAGAGTAAAAACGGTTGCAGACAGGCACCGACTTGCTGCTTATCGTAACAACCACTGTTGACGAACATTTGGACGTACCAACATTGAACGACCTTAAACCGAAATAAAAAGGGGGTTTAGTAATTTTTTTGCGATTTAACCTGCGGCGCACATTTCAAGGAAGAATTGCGCCGAAATAACTTAACACAGACCAGACAACCTGCAAATAAAATTTTCAGCAGTACACTCAGATTTTAGCATTTTAAATTTCTGCTCCATAGGTTTAATGAGTCTTTCGTACGTGGACGTCAACTTGTGGTACCCTTTAAAATGATCTCTGCTGCTATCTACTAGTTTAGCGTGAAAACGGTTGGAGATAGACACATACTTGCTGTTCACAGCAACAAACACTGCTAACGATCTTTCCCAGAATACAAACCTTGATTACTTCAAACCACCCTGAAATCGAAAAAAATGGTTTTTAATGTTTTTTGTGATTTTAGCCTGCGACGCAATTTTCACAACGAACTGCATCGAAATTCAGAGATGTACAGTATGAAATTTATGGCATAAAACGTAGATTTTAACAGTCTAAGTTTGTACTTCCTATGTTCAAGGAACCCTCCCTACAGGGGGTCAAATATTAGTACCCCTTCAAAACGCATTACTATTTTACTGCACGTTATACGTTTGATTCTCCAGGTGGCAGAACAGATGCTGTTGCGCGTCACGTAAGCTTTGCTCAGATTACTTGTTTCTTGTCGTCGAGGCGCCTCGAAACCTAAGACCAAGGCCTGGGATAGCGGCAACGCATTGTGTCCGATCAACAAAGTTGCTCTTTGCCGAGCCGAGTAAGTGCTTGGATGAGTGACTGTATGCGGGCAGGAAAACCATCTCGGTATGTAACCAGCTGCCTATAGTCAACTTGGCCTTCTATTCCTCCGGGGTAGGTAAATCGAGTACCGGCCTGTCTGGCTGGGGTTAAATCGGGGCGTTTTACCTGTGTCGGGTGGCAGGTAACACTGTGTGATCCCATACGGCAGGTGACGCTCCGTAGCTCTATGATGGGTTTCGTATGAATAGCTATACCGTACCTTCTAACCTTGGTCTCGAGGACTAGGCTACATGACTGCTATTCGTACTGTCATGACTATAGTAGCTAGGCTATTACTAGTGTCAGTAGCGGTGAGGTAGTAAGTAGGCTGCTGCTGCTGCTGATGATGATGACGGTAGAAGTAAAACAGTGAAGTAGGAGCAGCGGCAGCCGGTAACTGCTGGTCGCTCTATTGCTTGCCATCCACAGCAACCTTTCATCATCAGCATCATCATCACCACTAGTGAGAGAGTTGCGTGTGGGTGGTCCAGCTGCAGGCAGTGACTTGACGGCTACAGCTGCGACTGAGACTCAGCTCAGCCTGGCCATCCTGGCCGGGCAGTCCCCCAGACAGAGCACAATATTCGCGGGTCAACTCAGCCTGGCCATCCGTGCTGGGCAGCGGTCATGGAGCTGACGGCTACAGCTGAGACGGACTGGTGCTCGTCAACTGCGAGTTTCACCGAGGCAGATTCATCGTCGTCCGCTGCAGCAACAACAGATCACATAGCACGTTACAGCGGTTGCTAGGGTGAGCCGACCGTACCTGCATGCGCCTCAAGGCCAGCAAATGCGAAGGGGGCGCTAATTTTGCAGAACCTGAAAATAACGGACCGCGAAGAAATAATGACTGGAAATTGCAATACCTGGAAAATGACAAACTATATGTGCGATTTGGTCCGTCATTTATATTGTATTGCATTTGAAAGGTCTTGCATTTTCAGTCGCCCAAAATGCGAACATTGTTTTTCTCACTTACATAAGCCGCGATATGATAATCTTTATTAACACCGGAAACTGTAGAGAAATGGACAGACAGAAACAGTCAAGCAATACAATGCAGTATAATGTAAACTTCCGGCAACGCCCCTAAATACTTGCCGTGTAAATTTCGGAGGTCGAAATCCCTATTTTGGAAAACAGATGTTTGTAAGAAATCGGCGATATTACAGTTGGATAGGGCATTGATAAGTTTCTATAGGCTGTTAATAGTAACCATGCCGCTAACCGAAGCCGTTTGGCCGCATTTCGCAATGCAAGTATTTGAAGGTGCAAGCAGTAGGCTTACCTTCGTTTGGGAGTAGTTTAAGGAGTTTGAATTGGTACCACAGGGTAGTGGTCGGGCAACCTGAGGCCTATTTGCTTCTTCAGACAGCTTTTCGATATGACATTGCAGTTTAGCCACAATACATAAATTACAGACAGACAAACGACAGACAGATAGACAGACGGACACAACATAATGCCATAAGCGTACGTGACCATTAGTACGGTCAGCTAAAAATAACGCAACGAATGCTTTGCCATGTCTTCCCCGAATATTGACCGATTTTTAAGGTTTTTTCCACCGACGCATTTTTTTAGGAAATTGGTAGGAAATGATTCAATCAGACGACATGAGGTGAGATCAGACAGTTTTGACAGCTGCAGCTGTTTAGACAATGTCTGTCTGTGTAATAATCATATAAATAATGATAACAATAAGTCTACAAAAATAATTAAAAACTGGAGTTTGCAAAGCCTAACGAAAAAATTTCTCATATGAATAAGTCTGACCTTTGTCACATTTCTAGCTAGTGTCTTAGATTCAACTAACGGTTGACAGTGCTCACTGCAAATAATTTAATTTTTTACTCGACTGCTAGATATCATATTTTCTGACCTCTGTGTAAATGTACTCCGTAGACAGTTTTGCCGACAGAGTTTTCGGCAATTAGTGAATACTTGCGAAACGAACCGATTCTCGCCTTCCGAACGTACAAATTTGTAGCTAACGACCCATCACCAGCATCCTATTAATATTATCATTGTCATCGTCATCATCATTATTATCAGCATTATCACATCGAAAACAGCGAAATTAATCAAAACTTTATAAAGCTTTATGCACATTAATATGTCGCTGAAACCAATATTCAGGAAAAGATGCGCTGTAAGCTGCAAAACCTTGTACAACGTTTAAAATATTTTTATATTTTGAGTTATGCTAAATATTTTCAAAGAAATTTTATTATGCGAAAAATATGTCACGTGACGTACACTGTATATTCGTAAGCCATAATTACGGGTTGCTTGAAGACGGACTGACGAACAGACAGACAGACGGACGGACGAGAAACAATAGGCCTAACAACACGTCACGCTGTAAAACAGAACAATGCAAAGGCAAAAAAGGAAGAAGATAAAATGCGTTATATAGTAACAAAATGACAAGTGGCCAAAAAAATTGTTTATCACTGTCTGATCACCGGAACGAGAAAGCCACAACTATATTTATAAATACTGAATGGCAAGCTCAAAAAAACTGCACAGTGGATAACAAAACATAAACACAGCAAACTTGAGCATGTCAGCAGAACAAACGATACATTCAATGACAGATTATTTATTGCGGTTAAGTAGGAAACTCTATAGCAAGTAAGTAAATAAGTTAAGTGTGTATTCATATAGCGCCTACTCAAAAATCTTAAACGCGTTCATTGCATTTTGTCGTAGGTATTTCGCGAACAGTATGTGTTTAGTTGGCTTTGAAAGTGTCGCGAGACTCAGTTCTAAGTCACGAAGAGTGTCAGGTAGCGAATTCCAAGTCGACAGACCCCCAACGGCAATGCAAAGCGCCGACGTCGATAGCGCGGTACGACTAACTTCCGCTGACCGGCAGACCGCAGACGTTAATAACCAGAAAATACGAACTACAGACATCTTCTTTTAGACTTTCAAACACGAGAAACAGCTAAGCAAAAGGAGAAGGAGTACTATAAATGTATTTGCTAACCCTGACTAAAGTCCAGTAGTCATTCAGAGTGTCACCGCTCGACACTGTCGTACCATTCGAGTCAACGACCCAGTACAGAGCTGTTGGTGAAGGTCGTGACGTGACCCTACACTGAAGTCTGACGTCACTGTCTCCTAGGCACGCCCACGCCTGAGCGCAATCTATCGCTGGAACGTCTGACAGCGTCACAACCAGACAAAATACCGCGATTTAGCACACACATTGTAACAGAGGATACATTATTTATTTCACACACTGGAAATGATCCGATCCGTGGCGCTGTGGCCGCAGGGTAATGATGCTACGACGACGACCACTACTACTATAATAGCAACAACAACTACAACTATCTCAACAACTACAACAACTACACCTACTACAACTACGACTACTGACACTGTACAAGAAGAACGAGTTGCGTCGAGTTGGCAGCCACCGCTCCTAGAACGCTGGACTGTGCCTCACAACGCACCGGAAGTTGATCGTACTGTCGCCTAGCAACCAGACTCGACGTCCGCAAGGTGGCACCGCACGTCATGCGCCGCAAGCCACGTCTACCGGACACCTCGACGTCGTGATTGGTCCTCCGGAATGATGACGTCACGTCCGTGTGGCCGACGCGCACGAGCAATCGAGGGGCGGGGCAGCCGCCACGTGACACGCAGCGCAGTGAAACAGTGTCGCCGTTGTGAACAGTCAGTGATGTCACGGGCGGAAGTAGTAGCGATGACGTCATCATGGAGTCGTCGCCGTCTGACGTCATATACAGTGATTCCAGCGGCCCTGCAGCATATCAGATATAGCGTTATGACGATGATACAATGAACATATGTTGAAATTTCGTTAAAATACAACATTTTTGTAACATTTCACACACGAGTAGCCCGCGAGTAGGAGGAGCACAAAACCCCAAGAAAAATGCAAATTTATGCAGTAAAACTAACGTTTTCATGTTTTTTATGACTTTAAAGCGTTTGTGGCCGGGGTTCCATCTAGCTGGTGCGTAGAGGGCTCAGTGTCTCATCCCAAAGAACCGCACCCCTACTTTTAGTCTTATGACTCGATTTTTTTAACTTTGTAAGTAAGTAAGTAAGTAAATTTAATTTATAAAGCGCACAATATCAGCGAGAACTCACTGAATCTGAGGCGCTGAGGTAAGGAGTGAGACGGGCCACTAAACATGGCTAGACCTTGAAAAATAGAATGTTTTGAGTTTACGACGGAAGGAAGCTAATGAACAGCTATTGCGGATGTCAAAAGGAAGAGAGTTTGAGCCTCAAACTACCCTTCCTAACTTCAATTTCTAGCTAGGCCTATAAATTTTAATGAAATACTTAACAACGACGCTAAAGAAGCATCGAATCGTCAAGAAAAAAATAAGAGACATCACTCAACAGTTTACGTATCATTAAACAGCAGTTGTCCATTTGGACGAATTCTTAGAGTTTATTTGCTTATTTTTATACCGCAATTTTTAGTTGCGTCAACAGAACGAACTATAAGCCAGTGAATATACAAACAATCAAGTAAGTAAGAAAGTAAGTAAGAGGTCGTACTGACATCTTACGTAGACAGAGTGAGTGATGTGACTGAGAACGGTTGATTTGTGGCCTCGTATCTCACACGTGTAGTTTCCACTGTCTTCCTGACGCACGTCTGTTATAACACCATCATCAACATCATTGTTTCAATCTAACAGGCCGCATTACCGGTCTTGTCCGTCCGTCTGTCTGTCTGTCCGTCTATCCTGTACGGGGTCTTAACTCGAAAACCTCGCAAACGTTGCCCGTCGTTGAAAATAATGGGCACCGGTAGTCTCCACAACATCGACACGACGTTTCTCTTCTGTTCGAACCAAACAAGGGTAATTGCAAAACACAAGTTAAGCATTGTCCAGTGGCGTCGTGGGCGTGGTCGTGAGTGAAAAAGTGGGCGGGACAAAAAGTTGCAATTATCCGACAAACACTCCAAATTTCCGACAGAATTCCGACAGACAACTGCAAAATGTCTGACGGAAAATACTGTGTGCTGAAAATTTCGATTTTGCTTCTAAGTTTCTTCAAAATGAAGTTATAGCGTCACATTTTGCATACTTTGACCAAAAAAATTTCCAACAAGAAAAATTTTTTTCGACACTTTCTGGCCACAACGCAGCTGGCAGTCTGAAAGTGCCACTGTCAACAATACATACAGCAGTAACAAGAAATTTGAGCTAATGCTCATGAGACGCGCGAGAGCTTATAGCATTTCCTGTTCGCAGGTAATCTTGGTCTATCTCCAACCATTTTATCGCAATTTACTTTTCTGTAGCCGAAAATCGCGAACAAAAATTACTAAAAACCTTTATTCTGAGGTTCAAGGTCATTCAAGAGCATCGATGTTAACACCCTTAAGTAGCTCGTCGCCAGTGCTTCTTATGATGTGCAGCATGTCTGTGCCAATTTGCAACCATTTTTACGCTGGACAAGCCAATAGCGCTAAAATAATGTCTTTTTAAGGGAGTATCCCTATTTCTCCCCCTCGTTCAAGAAGACCCCTCTCACCCTGTGGCATGAAATTTGGTCACGAAATACTAGACGCTCTAGGCTATCATACCCGAAGTCTCTATCTCACATGGTCTTGGATCGGTACCTGGTCGTGACAGACGGACATACGGACGAACGGACGGACAGACAGAATTACCATAGCTAATACGCGCTATAGTTAACTAACCAGCTCTCGCGCATAAAAATGCGTTAGTCGCAAATAAATCAGACAGAAAAAGGTGCAGACGGTGACAGAGTAAAAATGTGTAAAAAATAACTAAGTAAGTAAGTGGGTAAATGAATGAATATATACGGTGAATGATAAGTCGCAGACAATAGCGTGGTTTGCGCTCAATGAACTCCACTTCAAAACGGCGCGTACTCGCGAACGGCTCCTGAACCACTCCCATTATGTTAACCCTTGTTCTGCTCCGTCTGTACAGTACATGTTGTTAACCCTTGTTCGTTCGTCGAGCTGAGTTTTCTCCCAAACGGTCGGGTTGTCGAACATTCTGTAGCGATCCATGTGAAACTCGCAGTCGAGTTGCACCTCGCTGCCGGAAGTGACGTCATACTCGTGGTCACGTGACAGCATCAGCACGCCTCCTGTCGCCACGCTGTCTGCTGCTCACAGACACGTAACTAAATATGTTCCGATTAAACTAAAATAAATTAAAAAACAAACTAAACAACAAATCTTTTTCTCGTTGTCATGGTGGTGGTACAGTGGCACACCGTATGCTTCTAAAGTTGTAACCTTTGCTTTTAGTTCTGCGGGTTTTAGTAAATAAGTATAGTGAACGTTGATTTAGCCTACACGGTGAAAAACCAATACTTTGAGAAGAAAAACGTTTTACACCTCTGGGCATAAAAAAGAAGTAGAAGTAGTAGTATAACAGTGATAATAATGATAATGACTATAATAATAAGCATAGTAATAATTTTCTTTCTTTGGTAACTCGCACCGAGGGTCAAACGTAAAAGAATGATAATAATAGTAAACTGTTATATATACCGTTCTTACTGCTATGGCCTTTGCTGGTAGATGTAAAAGCAGCGCAGCAGCTGACGATGACAAAGATGGCGTCGTGACACGTGACCGCAATCATAACAGTACTTTCAGTGACGTCACTTGTCACGTGGTCAGCCGTCCTGTTGTTCCTCACACAATATTCACATTACAGCGTTAGCCAAAAAATGGGCGGAATCGCCCTTTCCACTTCTTACCCGACAACGTTAAAAACAGAGCCGCGCATCACATAATCATTCCCTAATCCCTCCCCGCGGTATTTAAATAGGTCAGTAACCTACGGTTCTTGAAAATGAATCAACAGAAATCTAACGTGTGTTATTTTGATCTGCTTGTTTTAATGGTACACTTCAAAACAACCACAGACAAAGCACACGTGACGATGTACGAAACTGCTTCCCTGAATTAGCTACTATTTCAAAATGGCGTTCTTCTGTTTGACCTTGACGTTTGATCGTTTGATCTCGGAAGCTTTTCACTAAATTGCGTGATCTGTGAAAGAGTAAGTTGTTATGTCTCCCACGCCACTAGGCCTGACTGCTAGTCGAGTCGACTGAACTGTTGCTAGTTTAGGAAGTCGCCCACATACCCTCAAATGTCATGCAGTCACGTGACTTCAGCGATGTCACGTGACGCGTGATTTCGCGCCAATTCGAACTCAAAGGTGACCAGACGAACGATAGTCTGTAGGCTACAGACCGACCGTCGGCGACAATGGAATAAGTGTCAGTAAAAATAGTGGCGTCATCATTTAAATAAGTAAGCGGGGTGCAAAGTTGCCATTTTCTTACAGATGGTCCTCGTGGATTGTATGAATCTTAAATTTGCCTTTAGATTCTTTTACAGTGGGAGCTTTAATCATAAATTTTGCATGGAGTACAAAAATTTATGACAGGAAAATTTTCCGCCAATTTTACGACAACCGAAAATTTAGTTTTGCATGCTACGACGCCACTGCGATGAAACCACAACTTGAATTGTCATAAGTTCGTTCAGCACGTACTTATACCACCCAGACCGTGGTTTAGTAACGTAAAATAGAAGTAAACTAAACAGTTTATCGGTGGAAATGTCTGTCTCGTTCGCTGACGCTGTGTCTCCGTTGTTTACGTATTTGTTTATTTTTCGTAGGTCTACTGTGCTGTCACCGAACGAAGAATAAAGTGGAATAGGCCCCATTTGAACTGAAACAAAACTGCAGCAGATCAGATTTTTTTTGTATACAAGCAGTCACTGCAGGCACTGGTTTCAGACGCAAATGAACGTTATCGTTATTATCACCAACAGATAATGAGCGTACATTTTTTTTTTGGGGGGGGAAGGCAACGTTCGTGGCGTGAAAGAGGCTCGTTGTCCCTTGTCCCCTAGCAGCTAAAGCTAAGTGGTCTGCATAAGAAGGTGCAAGCTTCTCCACTGGAGTGTAGGGCAGCATCAGCTGTAAACGAATTTGGTAGGAATGCAATTGTATTACTGAGCACTTCCCGCGGAATCGAAGTTTCCAGTAAGCTACTTCGACTCTGAGATAGCTTTTTACGCGCGAGAGCTAGTTAGCTAACTATAGCGCGTATTAGCTACGGTAATTCTGTCTGTCTGTCTGTCCGTCTGTCCGTAACGTCACGGTACCGCTCCAAGACCGGGTGAGATAGAAACTTCGGGTTTTCACCATATGATAGCTTAGGGTCTCTAGTATTTCGGGACAAAATTTCATGCCCCTGGGTAAAAGGAGTCTTCGCGAACGAAGGGGCGAAACAGAGGCACCCCTTAAAAAGCGTTATTCTGCTTCTATTGGCTCTTCCAACGTGAAAATGGTTGCAAATAGGCACAGACATGCTGCTTATCATAACAAGCACTGGCGACGAGCTTCTTAGAAATGTCAACGTCGATGACCTTGAATGACCTTGAACCCTCAAAATAAAAATTTTAGTGAATTTTTTCGCGTTTTTGGGCTGCGGCACGCATTTCAAAGGTGAATTGCGCCGAAATGGCTGGAGATAGACCAAGACAACCTGCGTATGAAATTTTCAGCATGGAATTTGGTAGGACATGGAATTTTGGTAGGACGCGCGTCTCATGAGCATTAGCTCAGATTTATTGTTCTGGTAATTACTGTCGTTCGGTATTCCTTCCATGCACCTATGTGGGCGTAGGGGGTAAAAGTTTTGGGGGAACAAAACTGGTGACATTATCTTGCTCACCTGATTTGTGACGTCACGGTGCGTCTTATTTCCGGTCGGCTGTTAGTTATTCTTTGCGGCGCATGACGGTTATTATACTACGCACACAGTGTACGCTATTGCAGAAATGACTATCGGCCTAATATAGTGACAGCTAGAAGACCTAGTTGTTTGCAGTGCTGCTGCTGCTGCTGCTGTTGTGAGCGACCAGCCATAGGCTTTCTTATACCGAATGCAGAACAGTGTCATTGCGCGCGGCATGTTCAGCGTGGTAATCGAATCGTAGAGAAACGTCGCACCCACCAAGAGTAAAAGAACTAGGTTTTTAAGAAGAAATGTTTAGGTTTTTTTGGTTTTTCTGGTTTAATGTTCAATGAATATCGTACCCAAAATAACGACCACGGAGAACATCTTTTACAGTCTCTTATGACAGAACGAGATAATCACGTGATTGACGTCATAACTCAAAAAATACGATTAAATTATGAAATTAAATATGATATGTAATAAACTTCACAACAAATGACAAATTTTAAAAAAAACAAAATTTGACTTTTTAGGTTTTCAGGTTTTTAAATATTAAAACCCAGTTTTTTCCGACCAATTTTTAGCTTTGACACCAACGCAGATCATAATCGGTTAATGTAAGGTTATTGGCGTCGCCAGGATTATGCGCAAAAGAGCACAGTCTCAAAGAAAATAAGTCTAATATTGGGCGACTTGCAAAAATATTATAAAATTAAAAATTCGTACATAAAGCAGAGGCTCTGATCTTCTGAAATGACCTAAAAAGTTAAGCAGTCGGCAGTCACAATAACTCTGTGTAAAAGTGTTAATGTCAAGATCAATTTTATATAACACAACGTGGCAAACATAGCGACGCAAAATGATTCTAGCTGTGTCCGAAACTCCGAGTCAGCGGTTTTGCAGCAGAAAGTTAGGATTTGCAAAGCACCAAGGACGTTGTCGGAGTAATGGAAATATGAAGGAAAAAAGTCTCTGTCTTTACCCTTCCCACTCTTTCAACTCGATTGTAGGGTTTGAAGGAACGTCGTAAGCGGGTTTTGGAGCATTTTTAGCTTGAAAAGCACACAATGTCATATGGTGATAACAATATGCCATTTTTTGACGATCTAAACCGTCACGTGAGCGTGAAGCAGCAGTGTAAAATTTCACCAAGATAGACCAGCCGTTATTTAGTGTTGTAAATATAAGTTTAGTGATGCACAAAGTATTGTGATATACTAATAGCACACGCCAAAATAGCCTGCGTACAGTTTTACAAGGTGCGTCAACGAAAAAACAGCAACTTAAATGATTATAACTTTCGAATCAAGCGAAACATGGTAATGAAACTTGCTGGGTTTGTGGATAAAATCATTTTCTGCTAATTTGGTGGCAAATTTACAACTCCGGACGAGATACATAATTTTTTTCTAGGAAGATTGTTGGTGCTTGTTGTTTAACTGTCTGGGAGCGACGTCATGGTGAGACAGCTTAGACTCAGCACGTACAGGGTGCTTCAAAAAACGAGAACCCTGTTTTGATTTTGCGATAACTTCCGCAAATGTACACCGTGAAAATTAAAAAAATGATTTTAATCATTTTTTTAATTTTTACAACAAAAAAGTCATAGCGCATAAAAGTAACATTACGCAGTACACTTCACATTTATTATGTAATTACCTTACCTAGCAAAACACACCACTCCCCAAATTAGCGCTTCATTTTCAATGTGCATTGTGAGATGTTACAGAGTTTATTCAGAACAATTTCACACTTGTATATTTACTTACAACAATGCTTTGTGACGACACTATTAACTCATATTGTGTTTACGCCTAAAGTTGTCTCTTTAAAACTTTTAACGACGCACGAATACGCATGCCATGAGAATAACGAAATACGATCGCTGTTTACTAGCGGAGTTACGTCAGTTCAACTCAAATTTAAAGACGTTACCTTTGCACTAAATCGTTAAAATTTTGCTAGCGAAAACCTGAGACATCACGGTAATTAATTAATGCGTAAGACCAATTTCTGTTTACTTTTTTAGTTTTGAGGTTGCTAATGAACCATTAACATCGATAAGGCGAACAGTTGGCGTCACTCATGCGAGTGCTGTGTGTTTTGCTAGGTAGGGTGATTATATTATAAAGGTGAGGTGTCCGGCGTAATTTCACTTTTATGCGTTATGAATTTCTTGTCGTAGCAGTGAAAGTCTTTAAAATCGGTGTACATTTACGGAAGTTATCGCAAACGAAATCAGGGAGTCCGTTTTTTGGAACACCCTGTAGTCTGCGTAGATACGCGCGTCACTGCATGGCGAGCGTGTGGGTGATGTCACTGTGACGTCATTGTGATGTCATTGTGGCATGCAATCAACGACACCAGAATGACCTATTGCACACCTAACCCTCTTCAGCTGTACGGCGCGCAATGACCGCATAAACACGCACTTGCTGACTTTACGTGGACGACGATGCAGCAAGAAGACGCTTTTCACTGTATCATACTGGCAAGTTGTTATCGGTTCGAGGCGGCTTTCTTGTTCCAAACAAGTTGCTCAACGTAACTTATAACATAAAATTGTGAATGCCTACGTTTATTGAAGTTTATTGAAGTGCCATGTGAGCATTATCCACTAACAGAATGCTGTCCCTACGCAAGCAACGAACAAATATAAACTAGTGTTTCGCTAACAAAATAGGCTATAGGCTAGTTAATTAAATGCTTGCTAACTTTTGACATAATTTGTTCGGGTGTTCAGAAAGCCGTCGGCGCAACGCCGCATGGTGATTAACTGTTGAATCGCGCCTTCGAAGATATTTATCTTACTTATACTTACTTGCTTGCCTTATTTTCTTGAGATTGTACGCCATAAAAGTTAACGTGAAATTGACAAAAACTAAAGCGTGTTACCGGACAGACGTCACCCGTGATTGCAACGCGAAAAAATCAACCAATGCAGGTGCTTTTTTTAAAAATAGATCTAAGAGTCTGTTGCAGCTGCGGACGTTCGTATAGAAGGTTAAGCGTCACCATCAGCAACAGCAGCAGTAGCAGTGGTATAGTAACGTGGAAGGCATTTCGCGTCGACGGCACGCGAGTTAGTCTTCTCAGGGACAAAAGCTGAGCAATAATTAGACGCGCGCACACACTCGCTGTGTTTACGGCGTGACACTTTACGCCATAAACCACAGCCAGAGACACGGAGAGACAGACACGGAGAGAGACAGACTAAAACAGACATACAGGTATACACAGACAGGCTGGAGGTTAAGAGTTAAGGCCTGAACAAATTTCCGTGTTTTTAATTGTAGTCTGGTGAAAAAAACAGAGACAGGGGAAATGATTGTTTTCATTTTTTATGTCATCATATTTTGCATAAAAAATTCCGCAGTTCATAAACGCAAAGCGGCACATTGCAGCACTGTACCTCAAAAAAAACAAAGTAAAATTATACTGCGATATAGCAGACCGTACGCAAACAGTTGTGTTTCGGTAAAACTATAAAAGCAAACAAAACACCAATATTTTCGAGGGTTTAATTAAAAGTATAGAGACGGAGGCACGAAGAATCGTTTTTGACCAGACTCGATCTCAGGCATTGCCAGGGGAGCTCACGACGTAAAAAGTTTTCGAGACCCTGCTCATAAAAGCTATAGAGGAACAAACATTAGACAGAGACTAAGAGCTTAGGAATAATTATGGCTTGACAGAGCAGCATCTGTGTCTGACCGATTATTAACTGCAGACATTAATTAGAGACTGCTGTGACATAGACTGCCACAAACGCACGAACACGCGCTGAATACGATGATTAGGCCTACGACGATGATGACCAATACTGCACTCTAACTAATCGATTGCACATCGTGCCTGTTTAGCCTGTTTAGCTACGCAGCAGCCAGCTTAGCTACGTTGTTTGTAGTAGTAACCATAGTCGAAACTTGTAGTAGTAATTAGAGTGGACATCGTCGTTGTCGCAGACAACAAATTATTCGTTTACTATTCGGCATGCATGACATGGCTGTAGCAACTCGACTTCTACAGGCTGGCGCAAAAAAAGATACAACGCTTCGTTAAATTATAATATATTCAACTTTATTCACCATGAAATGGTAGCACATAAAAAGAAGAAAAAAACAACACAAACACAATTAACAACACAACGGACGATAAGACAGAGTGACAGTAGTTTACAAATAGATGAAAGCCTTAACTAACGAGCGAAAAGCCCGAAACTCAGTTCAAACTTTATCGATCTATTACCCAAGACAACGCTGGGTAAGGATATGCCAAGGTACAATTGAATACTCTTAACAGTTTCAATGTTATTTGTACTAAATAATTTCATAAAAACCTATTAAATGCAAAGTCACTTGAACTCAAATCCGACTTACTAAGCGAGCAGACTTCAAGTGCATAAAGCAATACAGGAACACATTTACTATTAAACAACTGTATAGTAACTTCTTCAGAGGCAGTACGCCCAACTTTGCCAAAGACACTGTTCGCAGCACGATAGAACGAGCGTTTGGGCTTATCGAGAGAGATTTTAAACCAAAAGGAATGCACAATATAAACACCTTAATATCGAAGTTCATCTGACCACTGCAGAGCTATTCCATTCAGAGTTACAATATTAGCGCAGATAACAGAAGCCCGCCGACCGATGCGCAAACAAAAAGTTTTCTTTGCATTGATAACCGTGTCCAGATTTTCTAGCTCACGTTGACAAACTTCTAATGCCTTTTGCAATACACTAACCGAAGACGTTACTGACATAATATCATCAGCATACACCACAACATGAACACCATGCTGAAAACTAAATAACTCCGCAATATTTTGTCTTGATCATTTACAATAACACGGCTGTTTGTAACATAAATAGGTCAAGTCCAGTACTTGCTATAGCGTTTCTTATATGAGACGAACTCGTGGCCAGAAGGGCTTTGACAATCTCAAAAGTGGCAGCTGATTGGCATGAACTAATGATAACCGCAGCGCACCATGCGGTCATCCATTGCCAGCGTTAACGAACAATTGGTCCCGCGGTTTGCAGCTAACAGACATATACCACCGCCCCAATCAGCGAATGAGTGGCTTACGGGCTACGGGGAGAAGGCCAAATGTATCTGTCTGACCGTCGTCTATCACAGATAAATTGTGGCTAAAAGGTGTGAGACACGGCCAAGATTGTTGCTGATGACTAATAGAAAATCGCATACGCCCTTTCAGACAACATAAAATTTATCGACCTTGGATGACTTTAAAGGTCAGTACTGCAATGGGAACTGTATAGGCTGTAGCGCTTTATTTTAGCGACAGCTGGGTTTTCTTGTTATGTAGAGGGGTTTAAAAGCCGACTCCGTCGATAGTGGATCTTACCATTAATAAGCATAGATTGGTCCTGAAGTCGTCAACGCCCTATCGGATGGTACTATCGCCGACCCTATACGATTTACCGTTTAGCCACAATACATCCGTGACCGACGGATGACAGACGGACGACGGACGACAACCATGCCAATAGCTTGACAGTTGCTCAAGTATGATCGGCTAAAAAACGCTCATTACCACACCAGGTGGTGGTCTGTCTGCAAGCCGCATCACAGACCCGACTCCGATCACGCTGAGTGTTTAGGCTAGTTAACTTTTTATATACATCTTTATTCACCAGCAAACAACACTACAGTGCACACAAAAAGAGAAAATAAAAGACAGGAAAAAAATTTACAGTGATAATGCTATTAGTATTATTAACTTACCAATTACGATAGTGATGTAATGTCGTGTGTAAGCTGTACTATAGTATAATCTGATGAGAAGATGTTACATCAGCACAGCGCGGCTGAATGTTCAACAGGCTGCAGCGCCGTATTGTTGCTACTGCTACGACGTCCGTGACGTCCGTTCGTTCGTCCGTCTGTCCGCCTGTCTGTCGATGTGAGTGTCTGAACTGGTGACCACAAGTCATGCATGCTATGATTGACAGGTCTCTCGAGGCTACAGTTTCCACTAACGGTGCGCACACATACACGCTGCAGTCTGCTATTGTTAACAGCTGCTCATCACACACAAGGCTTGCGTGACAGAATATCCCTAGCTCCCACTGCGACCTCCGTCTATAATCCACTTCGTGCAAGAAGCAATGACTGGGTGAGGGGAACGGAAAGGCGGATCAATGGCGTTAAGTATGGTCACTATGGTTCGTTTCCTGGTTGGCCGCTTTGCATGTCAACATGTCGCATTTGACCGTGGTTTTTGGTCGCCTTGGCAGTCTCTTGCTACAAGCATTCTGGTGGCTGACTAATTAACAATTTGTAGGCATTAGATCCGCGCTTCGTGACAATTTGCTGTCCCTAATTGGCTCCAGTAAGTAAGTAAGAAAAGCAAATAGCGCACCTACAAACAAGCTAAGTTGGCTTAATCTGTTCCACTTAACCTATAGCCACTGATAGGTTCCTACGACGACACAAGCTGGTCGATGATTTCTGAGTTCCGTCCTTGAAAAAGAAAGAGAGAGAAACTATAAGGAGAAAACATTTTTTTTAAAAGTGACTCTTTGACCGAAATTTTTTTTAACCAAACGTCAACCTGAATGTTACTTTTCACTAACTGTGGTTACTGCTGCAAACTACAGCGTGTCTTAAAAAATCTAAACCATTTGTGTACGGTTTTTGAGTTTTGACGCATATCGTCCTTACATAGCTTTGTAAACTGTTAAGTTTTTTTGCTCTGATACATGAAATGACTGCGTTTGGAGATGATACTAATGAAAAACATGAGTAAATCCAAGAACTATAACGGTTCCCAAGTTCCATCGATGCTTCATCGTAGCTAGTTCAGATAAATGTCTAGACTAGAAAGGGTTAAGTTGCTAGTTGCTAACTAGATAATCTGTTTATAACGGCTGTGATCTGTTTAATCGCGCGTGACGTCACATGGATGTCCCACGAGTCACACTCCGGGAAATGGGATAGACCGAAGCTAGCAATAAGCAGGTCTGTAGGACTCGCAGTCTGCAGTTTAATTATACGTGAAAGTTATTTTACGACCTACCAACCGACAGGCCTAGAGTGCAGAACTGCTGGCTGTCTCAACCTCTCCTGAGAGATTTATTTTTATTTTGCCAGAAAATGGCAGTAGGCCTACCAGTAAAGAAACTTAACTAAACTTAACTAAACGGAATAAAGTAACTAAATGTCAATGATCAATTAAGATGTAAATGGAATGCAGCGATGTGATCTTATTCAGATTCTTGAATCCTTCTCTCTGCCTTAATTGTACCACCAGACGCACCTAGACGCACTAAAGACGCACCAGACGCATTTTGCCCACACCCAAAAACCCACAAATAATTTAATTATTATTATTTGGCAAGGTTGGTAGAGTGGCGTCTGAAAAGGTTACGCTCCATTTGGTTAAGTCAAAATGCATTCCTGTATTATTGTACGGTTTAAAAGTATGCCCACTGAATAAATCTCAGATCGCATCACTTGATTTTGTCATTAACCGCTTCTTTATAAAGCTTTTAATACAAATAATATGGAAATCATAAAGGCTTGTCAAAGTTATTTTTCGTTCAAATTACCTAGTGTTCTCATTCCGATACGAGTAAACAAATTCACAGCCAGAACTAACGCGATTTGAGATTTTTCGGGTTTCTTTCCTGTTCGGTATTACTGTCTCTATAATTAGTTGCTCAACATGACAATTCTCCGAGTCTAACTCTATATTGTTGTTTTTAATTTTTTTTGTCTACCAATGTTTGCTGGGTGAAATAAAGATTATCATTTGTTTCGTGGAGTTTCTGTGATGGGTCTGGTGTGTTTATGCTTTGTGGCGGTGGTCGGTGGGTGTCGGAAGCGATGCTCGTCGCGAGTCAATTGATATTTATTCCGTTCTATTTGCGAGCAGTAGCTCGTTAGACTGAGGCCGACCGGCCGGCGCGTGTCCACACACTACTGGGATCGACCGCGTGAGATACATTGGCTTTACATCGCGGTGCCGTTCGCATTGGAACCATGCACGGCCGTCTGTTATTACCATCTTGAAGCAAGATTTCTCTATACTCTTTCCTTTCCTCCTCTTTTTTGCCTTTCATTCTTTTTTTCTATTTTCCACTGTCCTTTCACCGTAGATCAATTAAATCTTGCTAGAGGGTCGCGAGAACTCTGTAGGCTACATAGTGGGTCTGACTGTTTACTAATGGCCAATGCACACCTACGACGCAACTAAACTCAACTCAACTGTCGTGACTGTGGGCGACAACACAATGACGTCATTAGCATTGTGACGTCACACTGCTGTGCACAGACCACGCGCTATTTGCTAGCCCGGCTGAGCAGTTCAGTTGAGTTGAGTCGCGTCGGCATCGTAGGTGTGAACTGGCCATAAGGCATCCTGATATAGGTCCGAATTCGGGGAACCATAACATGCCAGGATGCGGACTAGCGTAGTGATTAGCAGCTAATGGAAGTGAGGAGAGAGAGCGAGAGTCTTTAGTTTTCGTTCATTCGTCTTGAACCACCGGCGCTGCCGGACGGTCTGTTAAACTATAGTCGAAGGCCGACGAAGCAGCAGTTTTACCATATTGGCTACATTCAGCGGGGAGCAAAAGTCATTCCTTAACTCCTATATAGATAGCTCACTGCAGCCTACTACCGTAACCGGCATTGAGATAGATCGACGTACTGTATAAAGCGAGCATGCCATTTATAAATTACTGAGCACTGGGCAGTCCGTTTAATAATCGCTCTGCAAACAAGAGTCAACGAATAGTTTGGCTTCACTAGCATCTTGAGTAGGCCTATAATCGTCTTTAATGTTAGCGTCGTATTTATAATAATTATTCATTAAACGCTTCTGTTGTGTTCAGTCCACTGTATGTCCGCGTGAACTGTATGTCACTTTTTAGTCTTTTGCTACATTTATGCAATTTCCAATAGTTTTAAGGTGGACCTAGTTTTTCCAGTTACCGTACGTCTTAAGTTGAAAATTTTCAAAATAATTTTACTGGAACACATTGTCGAATACCCCCAGAAAACTAATGTGTGCTGGCCCTTGTGACCTTTTGGTTTTTCTTTCACGTATGAAGCAGCGAGCAGAAGTTGACACAAAGAATGGCTATTGAGCTATGATAGCCATAATTTATTGACGCATATCTTGTGAAATTGAGCTGCGGTGATTGAGCAGTGAATGCACGTGAGGAAAAAGGCCTATGTACTAGAATTGCTGCACGCGGACGGCGCGTGCCACTTGAATCAGCAACACGGAAATCACTCGTTTTAGTCTTTCACACCCATCCTTCTGCTGCTGCCCAGGGTGGGACAAAAAAGTGACACCGTTTTCAACTACGTCAATATAATTCCAGACAAACTGCAAAACACCAACGAATGAACAGTTTCAACATTTGCTATTAATTATTTACAGTCTAAACGTGCTTATTTCTTTGAAAACATTTTCATAATTCTTTCGAAACGCCAGCGTTTCTTCAACGCAGACTCCGAATCTAACATCGTTCAGCGTTAATTGACCCAATCGTTTTCACGAAATTATAATTTAGTCGTATTTAGAAAATAAAACTCGTTTACATCAGCAGACAAAAAGCTACGTGATGATGACGACATTTTTTTATGAAAATAAGACTCGAGCAAACAAGACAAAGCAAATACCAGAAAAAAGCGTAACTTTTTGGCCCATCCTGTATAAAACTGAGCAAGGTGATGTGCGTACGCTTGCCCCACATGCAGCCTATCGTTCAATACGCTATCGCTAATCGATTAGAACCAACAGCTGATTGAGAGTAATCACAAGCTTACTCGTATCGTTTTACATCGATTGTAGCCTAGGCCTCCTACACTGCACCGGTAACGAACTCGTGACAACATCATCGATTCTGCACTCCGTATACAGACCGGTGCATTTTTTGAGCCGTTGTCGCACGTCCAAACTCCACTACTCCGATTTGTTGTATAGATCTGTTGGATAGTGCTGACACTATACAGTTGTATCTTGGCCAAACTTTACGAGCAGGCTGCTGCCGATATGATGCATTAACTTTCCGCGTATGCGTGATGTACTGAAAATCTGAGATACGGCGACTTATTGGTTGAAAATCGACATTTTTTTCCTCTATACCACCACTCAGCGGAAAGTCAATAAGCCTATAAGATACAACTATAGGACCGGGCCCATCTATTCGGTAGTTAAAAGATGTTCAACGTGACATACACTGCAGTGATTGAGAATATTCATTATTTTTAAAAAGATGAAAATTGAGCAATTATTATAGCCTCGGTTCCACTTTTAATGAGCCGCGGTGTATACCCATGCAGTAGCAGCCTTGGCTCTATATGAAACCGTTTCTGAGGTACGGCGACTTATTGATTGAAAATCGCCAATTGTTTTATACCTCGCATTCATTTAGTGTTAAGTTGACTAATTTTAGGATTTGTAAAGTTTTTTCCATTTTTTATTTCTTGCGCATTTAGTGGTTAATTAATCGTATAACAAACTGCAAAACATCTTGACATGTTGGAATTTGGCGACTTTGTTATACGATTTCTAGGACTAATAATTCTAGCGTGCACTTGTTGCTATTATTATATTATTATTATTATACTGGACTATAATGCACGTTAGGTCTTTCACAAGGTGAAGAATCTCAAGTGCGGATAAGGTCACATGTCAGTGGAGGAACGCACGACTGTATAGAGCAGTTCTAAGCTTAGATTTGAAGGTATCAGTAGATACAGTTATGTCAGAAATAACAGTTTTGGGCAGATTGTTCCAGATTGTGAGTGAAGCATGGCAGAAAGCACTCCTAGAAAAGTTGAGAACTGCTGGACTGTACTGCAGCATGTTGGCACCGTGTAACTTGCTGGGCATTTGCTGTACACTTTCAGCTTTCATGGACTTGTCGACAACATGTTGTACAACGAATTCACAACAAAATCGAAACTAGTGAAAATTGAGCTTAATGCTGGACCACTGCTGAATGGTGAAGAACGGTACTTGACCAAGTGTTCACGCGGTGTGTACTTATCGACCAGAGCACCTGATCACCTAGCTGTCTCCGTAACGCCACCGTGAAACCAGCGGAGACGTCGGCCATTGCACACATTGGAGTGATTTCTGACAATTTTTATTTTACAAAGTAGTGTAGCGACGCAATTAAGGAGCGGTGGGATATATTTAGTAATTTCGTTATTGCCCCATTCTCGCTGAATGTGCCAGTAAGAAAATTTTAAAAATCGGTCAATATTAGCCGAAAATATTATAGACAAAAATTGGAGATTTACTTTTTGGCCCACAATTTTTCAGAAAGTTTATAATGTTTGTTGAAGGCTGATTAATTAGTTGATGTACGTATGCAGTAAACCAAAGATTTTTAACCGAACGTTAAGATCGAGTTTTTGGTAGACCCCTTTCGGTATGATGTGTCGTCTGTCGTGTGTTTGTCGTCTGTAACGCATGTAGACCTATTGTGGCTAAAGGGTAGGTTCTACCGGAAAACGTACTACACGATTAATATTAGCCTGGTGTCACGGCTTTCCGCGCGCAAAATTTCAGCTATAGAGTGAAAAAAACATTTTAAAATTTGGGGTTGAACAAACGTGGAGTAAAAATGGTTGTTTTCAACTTATCGCCGTACCTATTCTGGCTGCTGATGAAGCTCGCCAAGAAATTGCGCTTCTGCTTTACAACACAATTCGTGACCGACAGAACGCTAAAAATGTTTATAAATTCGACTTGATGTTATAAATTTTCAGAAAGCTATCATTTACAACAAACTGCAACGACTCGGTTTGACTCTTGTTTAAAGGACTGGTTTTAAAACCGTAAAATGTCAAACAAAAATTTCAGCTAATGCTCACGAGACGCGCAAAAGCTATAGCAGTTCATGTTCGCAAATTGCCTTAGTGAAGGCTTAGTCTATCTCCAGCGGCCATTTCACTGCAATTCATTCTCGGAGTGTGCGCTGCAACAGAAGATCGCAAAAAATTAATAAAACCTCTTATTTTGGAACTTCAGGATCTTTTAAAGTCATTGATGTTGATACGACTTAAAAGCTCGTCACTAGTGCTTGTTGTGATAGGCAGCATGCCCATATATGGTGATCTGCAACTTTTTTCACGAAAGACTGGCCAACAACAATAAAATAACGACTTTTACGGGGGTACCGCTCTTTGATGCCCTCGTGCGCAGGTCTCCTTGAGCCTAGAAAATCAAGACTTGGATTATCGAAATCTACGTTCAGTGCTGAAAATTTCATACGCAGCTTTGATGGTACCGTTGGATATGGCGATGACAAGCTGTTGATGACGCTCGCCAAGAAATTGTGCTTCCGTTTCACAACACAATTCTCGCAGCTTGTCGTTGTTTATTGCAATTGATTTCGGCGCAATTCGCTCTTGAAATGTTGTGTTTCGCAGCCGAAAATCGCCGAAAAAATCCGCAAAAACCTCTATTTTAATGTTCAAGGTATCTAAGGTCATTGATTTCGGTGCCAATTGAGAGCCAATGTACGACTTCCTATTAGTGATTATTAGTAACCTAGGCCCTACCTCGCACCGTTTCTGAGATATGGCGACTTATTGGCTGAAAATCGCCAATTTTCACTACCCCCCTCTCATTTAGCGCCCCTGCTCTGTGTGACCCCTTTCGAATTTACGGAAAAAGCTTTACGGATCCTGAAACTAGAGTCTTTCAGGCAGTCGAAGGTGAAGATTTTGGTGATCCTAGCTTGCACTGTTTTTGACTGATCCACCCCTGTGTGACATACAGAGGGACAGACAAACAGAATTGCGACGTCTATAAGATGCGCTAAAACACTGCTTTCCGGCGTAAAACACTTCATTTTTACGAGCTGAATAATGACGTGGGCCGTAGCAATCCAACCAATGTTACCAAATACATAAGTTCCTTCAAATGACGTCGACCTTGGATAACCTTGAAAAGTCATTACGCACTGTGACAATCATGCCAATCATGCGGTATTGTGGTTAAGCGGTACGTCGTAAAGGGTAGGTGATGGTACAGTTGGATATGGCGATAACAAGCTGTCAAGAGTAGCCATATCTTTGTTTTCAGCGGTTTGGCGGCAATTTTTAATGCAAAGGTTGTACGGTCGGGCCACCTTAGCGATGCTTGGCTTCTTGTAACTGTTTTCAAACTAAATGCGGGAAGAAACTCAAAACGTCAGTGTTTTGGCATAGGGGAGTAGGCCCGTCGAGAGGGTGGGGTAAAGGGGTAAGCTACCCCGGGCCCCGCGACGTTAGGGGCCCCGCCGTCGCTTAGAAATATGAGGTACACCAGAATGCACCATTTTTTAAAAAAAATCAAAAATTTTCTCCCCAAATGGGCCCTGCAAAAATGTTTGGGGGCCTCGCCAGAATGTTTCCCCGGGCCCCACTGTGACTCTCGACGGGTCTGCAGGGGAGCATGTCGCTCGAGTGGAGTCAAGTGACTGCGAATCTTTAATTTCATTCGGCAGGTCGCAGCACCGAAACCAGTTCACACCGCTTACTTGAATATCTGCGGTTGGCCTACAAGTTGCAGACTTGCAGCTCGAAAACACACCACGAGTAGGGCTCAAGCTTACGTCATTTGCGATTTTGAGTTGAGCCTACTTGGATCTGTTGAACATAAATTAAACAGAAAAGGTGTAGGTGCTGACTGTTAACATAATATGCAGCTGTCCGTCTAGTAGTCGAGCGTTTCAGACGTTGGCAGTAGGCTAACGTGAAAACATTACTGAAATCGGACCCATATATGCCACAAAAATTACTATGCACATAAAACGGCTTACTTTTTGGGACACAGTGTAGGCCTATATTGTCGTTAAATTAATATTCAGCATTTGAAAATGGTGATCACATGACAGTGAGCAAATTTTCAGCAACATAATAAAAAATTGATGCTGTAGTTCAACCTGAGAGGGCCTCGCCTCCCAAACCCGCTAAATCTGCCCCCAACATCATGGGCTAAAAGTCTTAGTGTGGCCAACTGTTGCGATGGTGTGTCTGCTGGCTGCACCGCGAGTCCAACTGTTAACTGGCGCGAGCAATGGATGACCGCATAATGCGCCGCGATATCATTAGCTCATGCCAATCAGCTCATTCATCTGTCATGCACTTGGAGCAGTAGGGGCGAATAAGAAGCAATATGCCCACCGTAAATTTTTGGCGATCGGAAAATTGCCGAAAAATCGTCCGAAAAGGCAAAATTTGGAACTGAAAACCCCAATTTTGAAAAACTTTAAAAGCAAAATTATAATGTTGAGCAACCGTAATCACATTTGCCGGAAATTTTCAGTGTCTGTTGGAAAATAGCAACGTTCTGCTCCGCAAAGGCCTACTTTTTGACCCACGACGACGCTGATGGGGCTGGTCACAAGTTTTTTTACGCGCGTTAGCAGAATGCTTCGCACGTCTTAGCCATCGTCTAGGCGTCTGTCCGTCTGTCACACTCGTGATCAGTAACAAAACGATGCAAGCTAGGATCACGAAATCTTCGCTGTGTGCTGCCCCCAAAAACCTGTAGTTTATCGTGACGAAATTTCATGCCCCTGAGAGAGGGAGTTTCCCTCGAACGAGGGCGTCAAAGAGGGGTACCCCGTTAAAAGACGTTATTTTGTCGCTAATGGCTTTTCTAGTGTGAAAACGGTTGCAGATAGGTACAAACATGTTGCACTGGTCATGGGCTTTTTTTTAATTTTATCAAAATCGATGACCTTGAACCACTTTGAACCACCCAAAAGGGGGAGGTTAGTGAATTTTTCGCAATTTTTGGCTGCAGCGCACATTTCAAGAGTGAATTGCGACGAAATGCCCGAAGACAGACCAAAACAACTTGCGTATGAAATTTTCAGTATTAAATGCAGATTTCAGCATTCTAAGTGCCGATCCCTCATGTTCGAGGAGGCTTGCGCACGCGAGCGTAAAAGAGAGGTATCCCACTAAAAAGTCGTTATTTTACTGATCTTGCCTCGTCTAGCATGGAAACAGTTGCAGATAGGCACAGACATCCTGCTGATGATAACAAGCACTAGTGACGAGCTTTTTAGGAGTGTCAACATTGATGATCTTAAATGACCTTGAACCCCCAAAATAGGATTTTTTAGTATTTTTTGCGATTTCGGGTTGCGACACACATTTTAAGAGTGATATGCGTATAAAATTATTATTATTTTATTGCATGCTGATTGCCAAAGTGGCAGGACCGCTGGTATCGGGCGTCACGTGAGCTTTGCTCAAATTACTTGTTCATGTACCAGGTAGTGTAGGCCTATAGCAGTGCTATAGCAAGTACCGGACTACCGAACCTTTAGCTTTTCATTTGACAAGCCGCAAGTGGACACAATAGGCTCCCTGAATCGTGTGATTTCAATCGACTCGGTGCAGTGAGCAAGTGAGTTGGCGCGCTTGTCAGAATAATTAGTCACACAGATAGGCCAGCTCCAGCAGCTGTGTGTGTGTTAATTAGTGAGGCGCTGACAGACCGATCGTTTAATGGACTGAATCAATAGGCTAGTGCCGTGGCAGTGTGGCAGATTGAAAGCCAAACAATGAACTACAGGCAGATATCGATTATTGAGTATCGCACTAAACAAACACTGCGTGCGGTGTGCGGGACTGTCAGTATTGTCCACTCCGCTGACATTCCGCCATTCCTGCGGGCGGACGCACGCACGATCTGAAGTCGTAAGTTAACCTTCGTATTTTTTCATAAAAACAGAAATGCGTCGTCAGACTGCAGACACGTTATCTTCTAACAATTTCACCTGCTTTAAACAGCAGTGTTTCGCTTATTTCATGATTTTAATAGAGTTTTTTTGCACGGAGGCCTCAAACTTGGGTATTTCTTTAAGAGGCATTATTATTCTATTGCACGTTGTACGCTGATTGCCCACGTGGCAGGACAGATGCTGTCACGCGTCAGGTGAGCTTTGTTCAAATTACTTGTAATAAATCCACACGGGTATCGAGCGCGACCTGAACACAAGAACAGTACGCCAGTCAGTCGGCGGATCTCAAATTATCGAATCCATTCACCGCATACACAGTTCTAGCCAATCCGATACGAGACGTATAGTGGGCGCGCCGGAAATGCTCAATCGCGACGCGCTCTGTGCAGTGTGCATGTCAGACCGGAAGTGCACATGCGCAATGCATCATGGACCAACAATGGCGGTCGTTGAATGTCAATACAATCATGTCCTGCAACATTACGGACAAAATGACGGATTTAGCTAGACTGGTAAACTAACCGAATTTAAAACTATAGCTTTAGCAGCAAATAAGTTTATTAATAAAACTTCAAATTAAAAGTGTGCGAAACTGTTGTTCATTTATACACACGTGAATGGCGACTAACACGTCGAAAGCAGAAAAAAATTGAGAACTGTTGCTAATACAGTGTAACTAAAGGCGCGTATACAGAGCGAGGTAACTGAACTGAACTGATATTGTTTAGTTTTGGATGAACTGGTCGATGGGCAAGCAGCAATGCATTACAGTGGGCACCGTCTAATGGTGTCGGTGACTTAGATAACTACGTTCACGTACGCGTCAACAAATGACCAGTTGGCTTGTTTTGTTTGCCCATTGATCAGTTCGTCAAAAACTAAACCGTGTCAGTTCAGTTCAGTTATGTCGCTCTGTACGCGCCTTAACGTTAATTAAGATTTTGTCAAGTTTCTCTTTTTTGTTTGTTCTTTTTATATCGTCATAAATTATGGCGAATAAAAGTTTTTTAATGATTTTCTGCAGAAAATCATAGAGATTTGATAATAATATTATTAAGCAGCACGTCGACAATTCTCGTCTGTTGATATTGTATCAGACAGAAGCGCATCTGCCGTGCTAATAGAGTATGCAGCTGTACCCTCCCTCCTCGGCTTGGTGATGCTTAGTGATGGTCCTTGGGTGTTAAGCAGGTGATAATCGCCTGGCCTGCGTCATGTCATGAATAATGCAAACTGCGATCTGTTTGTTTGCTCCTCGCAAATTAACTGCAACACGCAAAATACCGCCGCTGTTAATGTTAGCGGCGTCTAACTACCGGGCAGTTTGAGGGTCATGAGATGGGGCGTTGTTAATGACTTCCACCCTCACGCACCCAAAAATTTAATTTCCTGTAATCCGAAATTGCGCACGGTTATTGAGTAAAAACGCTTATAAAAAGTACAAAATGCTGCAGAAAAGTTGTCACAACGTTGACTCAAGTGGAGCGGCGTCAGGACAGGAAATTGCAATTATTCGACAGACACTGCAAATTTCCGACGGAAAAGATTGCACATGCTCAAAATTTTAATAACCTAAAATGAAGTGTTTTCCAAAAACTTTGCGTTTATAGACGAAACTTTCTTAACAAGAAAAAATCTTCCCACAATTTTTTCACAGACATTTAAAAGAGGCGGAAGCCAATGACGCCACTGTTTTATGTAAGTATTTAACTACAATCTTTCAGCCAGACCCCCGTACTAAGGCTCTGTCTCTAGACCCCGCTGGCGGCTTCTGCGTGGCGGTAACGCGTTGTGTCCGATCAACGAAGTTACTCTACGCCGGGCGGGGTTAGTACCTGGATGGGTGACTGCATGCGGGCGGGTAAACCATAAACCTTTCGGGCCCCGGAATAAACAATCGAGTACCGGCTTATCTAGCTGGGGTTAAAGCGGAGCGCGTTCACCTATGTCGGGTGGCAGGTAACACTGTGTGATCCCATACCGCAGGTGAAGCTCCGTATAGCTCTATGATGAGTTTCTTATAAAAAGCTACACAGTACGTTTAATCTTTTAACCTTTAACCCTCTTAGAACTTGTCCCCCCTACTTCCATGTTATGTAGTTAAGCCCACGGTTGCTGCTGGCAGCTGGTGCCAGTTGGCGTCGTTGATGTGACGGCAGCTGATGATGAATTCAGTGAATATTACTGAGGAGGTCTTGACACGCGATCTCTCGAGCCGTCGCAGCTTCAAACCTGACTCTCTGAGTAAACACGCTGCAATCACGTGCACAACTGTCTCAATGTCAGTTCCCTGAGCACACAGAAGCAACTAAAAATTTCTGTTTGTCTTAATTTTATTTCGGTATTTTGCTATCTAGGTCTACGTATACGTAGAATTCTTATGGACTAACTGTTCGTCATTTTTTTACCTTGGCGCTTACCTTTGAAGGTTTGACCGCAAAGCCGCGTTGCGTATCGGTAGGGATAGTTCTGATATAACAATTCCTGTAAACGAAACAATTAAAGTGAATCAGAAGCAATATTATTAATGTTGAAAAATCACAAAACGCAAAATACAGGACACACGTTCCAATTTCAAGACTGAGCGACAGAAAATCCGAGACGTTCTACCATTTTCTACATTTTACTTCATTAGTGTTCCAATATTTTGTTTGCTGGTCGCTGGTAAATATTTTAAATTTATTGTGTCAAAACTAACGTTCGTCTTAAGTTTGTGTTAGGACATCGCGATGAACACTAAACAAAAAACAGACGGACGGACAGAGCAGTGTGCATAATGCGATGACAGTTTGGACGAGGTCGACTAAATACAACAGACGTGTAGCCTAAAGTTGTGCTTGCATGATCAGCAAATCCACACTATAGCAGCAGCAGCAGCAAAGCTAGTAATCTATCACCATCACCGTTGTTGCAGTTAATGCAGTTTGTATGCGTCACGCTTGACTGGTTATTCCACGCCTCATTGATTTCAGCAACACACCACCACGCCTCGCTGAGTCGCTGTCAATAATCGCTGCTAGCCTGTAAAGCGATTAATTTCACTTAAATACCGCAGCGTACGGCAGCAGCATGCTGCAGCCTGCGGCTCACGCCCAATGAACAATGCGTTCTGCATCATAACGTGTCGAAAACACTCGACGCGAAACAGCAAATGACATCTTTGTTATATTGGCTCGCGACTGGCAACTTTTATTGTCAGGCAGCTTTGCAGATTTTTTCTGTGAGTGTCTACACGTCTGTAGGCTGTCTGCTGCTATATAGCGAATGTATACATGTCCAGTAAGCGCTATAAACATGCGACGTTTGCTGCATAGCAGTCGCAAGTCACGTCGCCTACCGACTTGTCCAGATATTTCTTAAACGCAATTTTCCTCTTCTGTCTGTTCAATTTTCTTCAAGAGCGATAACAAGCAAATTTTTGATCTAAAATTAGCCACGTTTTTCTAGCATGCTATCTATGAAACACCATCCGGCGCTGAAAGTAATGGGCGTAGGCCTATGTGTGTTTGTTATGGGTCGAGTTGCCTTTAAATAAATAAATAAAATTAAACTGAAAAACGAAAACATTTAAAGTGGTTTACATGAACTTATCATGCTCACTGTCGGCCTACAGCTACAAGGCCATTGCGGTTACAAACTACGGCCTCCGATGCAAAGCGTTGAAGCGTACCCTAATGGTCTTCGTTTGCCTAAACTTGTTTACAATTTTTTTCCTGGTATTGGTTATTGTTACTTCTTTTCGTCTTTCTGATCTCAGTCTTCTAGCTTTCCCAAATCACCTGTTTCTAGAGTTTTGTGTTTTACGTAGCAGTGCTTCTATTTTAGTTTCTCACATTTCATTTCCATTGAAAACATTTTTAGTTTTTTTTTACTTTTTAGTGCATATTCTGTATCGTATCGTATCGTCAGTTGTTAAAGTACAGAGGCGGGAGAACGCTTTGAACCTTCGCTGGTGGTTTTGGGCCCCTTGCTGCATCATTAGGAAACTTAAGGTGGAAGAACACTTTTGGACTAAAACTAGAGATGGGGCAACTGCATTCATTCCCCGCGTTCCCCCATACTTTAACCACTGCGTATCGTATCGCAAAGTCATGTACCGTTCGTGGTGGATTAGAGAACTAACTGCGATCACACACTTTCAGTGTTCATCAGTACATTCATGATACCGATGACTAGTACGGGAGCAACCGGACGCTGCGTCGGTACGACCACGAATGGGTCGTACTCGTAGTCGTACAGTGAATCGTTGTCCCTGCAGAATGGCCGCCGACCATCAAGCACGCAAGGAGAGCCCGCTAATGCGGACAATTTGGGAGCTCTGCCGATGGGCCGCGGTCACTTGGGACAGACGGTCAGACAGGCAGTATCACGCCATTCCGCGCAATACCCGTACAGTCTAGTTTCGGTTCCAATATAATGCCAACTAATGTCTGTCAGACCAACCACAGACACGCGCCAGTTTGAGGGGGTGGCCTTGTCTGCCCCATTTGTTGTGCGATACTGGAATTTTTGCTTAAAATTTGTCGAAAAATTTCAGTTCTTATACACGCGCTATGAGCCATAAGTGCAAACGCTTGAACCACGCGACGAACGTATATTGGCGGCTGGCGCTTTTAGCGTTTACAAATGCACATCTCGAGCTCCTCTTAATCGTCTTTTTAAGTATGCCTTTGACCACACAGATACAATCAAAAACGTAGTAAAAAAACTGCAAAAATGCTTGGAATTCTGTGGCGCAAAGCAAATCAATCAATCAATCAATCAAAGTTGTCTTAATAGCAGAGCTATTTCCGATAAACAGGTTTAGACGATGATGTCCGAGTAGGATTTTCTGAAGAGCCGGTTGGTTTCAAGACGTTGGCAATAGGTCAAAAATAACTGATATGTTGTTATGTCCCTCGGCAGTGTTCCAGACACGGTATCCGGCAACAGTAAAAGCCTGGTTGGTTACCAACTATTTGCAAACCGGCATAGGCCTACACTGTATAGTTTAGTAATTTTCTCAGCTACATAAAACGTAGTAAAATTGTGATTACAAAAAAGCAGTATAGACAGAAAAAAGCCTAGTCTACACTAAATGTTTAAAACTTTATATCATAGACCAATATCACTTACTGTAATTCATTTTTGCCTAGATTTTAGAAGGATAGTGAGAAAACGTGGAGGGAGTTTACTTTCAGCCAAAAACGTAAAAATTCCTGCGTGCAGTGAATGGTTCAGCCACTACATCCGCTTAGTGTCTGTTTTGTCTTTATTAAGCTTTTGATTACCCGTGGACTATTCAGTTTCTCTCACATTACAGCCAGTCAGTCGTTGGTGTTTTAATTTCCCCCATCAAGTGCACGAATTTCATCCAAAGCTTTTATCCAAGTCTCAGATGTGCCTTTTCCGGGCCGAATTCAGGCAGACACGATACTTTTAACAAATGAGCATGGTTTCACGCTAAAATGATTATATTAACCTTGCATTAAAAACCAATTAACGTTCGAGTTTTGACTGTGAAAAGCAAGTAACATGTTACAGATTTCAAAACTCAACTTTTGGGAAAATTTCAGTATTGACGTAAACAACATCTGTGAAAAAAACGACGTTCAGGTGCCGGTTGATGCTTAGTATCGCTGACATGTAATTATTTTCTTCGTTACTGTGTTACACTGTTGTAATAAAAATCTATCGGCTGACAACGACTATAGGGGACTTACTTCCGACGGCGCTCGTCGGTCGTGTTATTTGATCGAGCATTCGTCTCACGTGACCTGTGCTTATTAGTGTTCTTGTTTCCGATTGTGACGACGTCGCTGCAGGCCTATTGGCTGCTGCGACCGCTGCTGCTATTGCTGTAGGCAATAAGACTGATCTTTTGCTTTTCACTCATTATCATCATCATCATCATCAGCAGCAGCAGCAGCATTTGACATCTCAGTTTTGTTCAAAATAATTTTAGTTCATTTAGCATATTGTGCTAACACTGGCAGATATGTCTATCAGTTTTACAATGTAAACTGTATACCTATTTTATCTCAACGAATAGATTTGTTTGGTCGAATGTATTTTCACGATCAAAACTACGACCACAAATACGACCACAAACTTTAACCGTATTTTATAAACTCTCATTATGAATGGCCTTTTTATATTTTACATTCTATTCGTATTCGTATAACCTGCATGTCCGTTGCACATGCATTCAGTATTAGAAAAAGCTATTCTGATGTTTATAAAAAATATAATTATGCCCCACATTAGATAAGTAAGTAAGCAAGAAAGTAAATTCATGTTGCACAGAATGTCGACGTGAAGCCAGTCCAATCTGAAGCACCTACAAGGGAACTAAAATGGCCAAAAAGCTATAGGTTTTGACTTAGCGACTAAAACAGCATATGAAAGAGAAATTATTGGAAATATTAGGTCTAAGTGGCTGTTGTATAGTCGATTTGTCGTAAGGCATTTTTTCATTACATGACTATTGCATTTGTCCAATTTTCCTGAAGTTGCCAATCTCTTGCATCCTGTATTAGGGTCTAATGCATCGCATTATATAGACGTGCACGCAGAAAAAGAAAAACGGCGATCGTGCGTTCTTGATATAGGCCTATGCAGACTTAAGCCGCCGGTCGTATATAGCGTGTGAGAATAAATGCAGCACTTTACATTAACCCTTTCTCACGTGCGCCCTTTAATAGTCGCTTCTGTTGATAAAGCCTTTATTGCTATTTTGTAACGAACATGACGTCAAGTGTTAATATTTATTAGTAAATTCGAGTTAGGAACTTTCATGGGGTGACCGATGTGCTGCTGACGTTCTGGCTGTTATTGTGCCTTGTGAGTTTTATCGTTTATGTGTTTTGGGCAGTCTGCTCTCTAAGTGCTGCGTCGATTTGCACAAATATCATGTGAAATTAAAAACGCTGAGCGTGATAACAGTTTGCTGACCAGACGAGCACTTGCAAACGAAATCTAAAGGGTTAAAGGATGGCGACTGTGGCATATAAGCTATGTACAGTGATGTTACAAGTACTCGAGATGCAGAACAAATCCGCACGAACTTCGTTATCTCAATCGTGTAATTTTTTCTATTATTTGCCTGCCAGTAATTGTGAACAAAAGATTTTTAACGAGCCCAGATTTGATTCGACAACGTATAAATTAAAGTTACCTTTTTTTAGCTACATTTGACTTTGACCTTGCAAACTGCATTTAACTTAATATAGCGAATTTTAATGAGCTAATAATGTTGTTATCATATCAATATGCAATACTACATATGTCTAATCGCTTCTGTACATCTTACTTATTTGCTTACTTTTATTCTCATTTGCTAGTTCCAGTAGCTCCCTAGACAGTCCTGAATACTCTAGTACTCGACACTATGCCAAGCAATAAACCGATGGACCGACCCAGCACTAGTGTGATGGGCGGAGCCTGGCAGGGGGCGTGTCCGTCACGTGACGTGCGTGATGATTGCTTTGCATTGCCTAGTGGCAGCAGCAGAGATAACTTCTCGTCTAGTCTTGCTGCCGTCGTCTTGCGGCCGTCGTTGGTTGTCGTGTAAGCTAAATGTCCGCAAGGATTCAGCCTTGGCGTTGCGGCTCTATTTGCGTTGCTAATACGAACCGGTGACGTATTGGACCGGAGACGTCTTACACGAGCACAGATAGACAGAGAGACATCGAGACACAGACAGACAGACAGACAGACAGACTGATACGGAACGTTGGTCACGTGTTGCGGTGACGTCATCATCAATTACGATGAATCTCCATCAAGTCGCAATTCGCTGCTGCTTGTTTCTGCTTTACTTACTTATCACGACTACAACAACATTCTGCTCGCAGACAACAACTACAACAACGACTACGACGTCAGGTGATTAGTTGCACCTTCTTGATCCGTCGACGCCGGTGGTCGCGATGGATCATCCATTTTTGGCCCGACCGCTGAGCTGTAAGCCTAAGCTTAAAGATCGGCCCTTTGTCGTGGTTGTCGTCTGTCCGTCGTCCGTCGTCTGTTTGTCTCTCTGTCTGTCACGGATGTATTTTGGCTAAACGGTGCGAGATGGTTACTATTAATCACTAATAGGAAATGGCATACGCCCTCAGATGAAATGAAAATCATCGACCTTGGATGACCTTCAAGGTCAGTGACAACCAGTACGGTCGGCCTCACCCTAGCGACAGCTGGGATTTTTCTTATTTTTCGTGATAATAATAAGACTTGAATTGGTGAGAAATAGCTGGGGATTAAACTTTTTGGCTGTTGAAGTCTGATCTGTCAACATTCGGATGTAAAACGTATGTGCGCTGTATGTAACTGGTATACTGCACGTATACGAATGAATAATCTGATAGCCTAGTGTGTGGGAATCCAAAACAAATACCCCAAGCTCAGGTAATTTTAACACAACTTTGGCCTGATAAATGATAATAGTAGCTATGTATACATCAGAAAAAGTACTAGGCCTACATGTCACTTACAGAAAAAACAGTACGGAAACATTTAACCTGCTCTTGAAGAATCTGCCGTTGTTCAGTTACTTTTATTAAGGCCTATTAAATTAATGAATTGCAAGGTCAAATAAGCTTACAGAATTTTGGTTATTATATTTTTCACATCTAGACTTGTGACTTTTGCTTTCTTCTGAAATTTTTAATCAGGTACGTTTTTCAGCAAAAACCATTATTAAAAAGACTTTTGAAAAATTATCATTGTTTACTTTTCGTTTTCAAATGTTCGCCCGTTTCACTACAAACTTTTTTTTCGACTTCATGTCGCCGCCTGGCTTTTGAGCGATGAACTGCGCGCTTCAGTAACAGTAGATGCTATACACGCGTCACTTGAGTTCAATATTATCGAGCTGCGTTAATAGAACGGATCGATTCTGTTCTGTCGCACGTCAACTCATAAACTGATTGGCCGTGTTATGAGAATTGCATTAAACGGTGTCTTCATTAGTTACATGCTGCAACTAATGGGGTGTTTACACGATCCAGCAAACGTCCAGCAAACTTCCAGCAAATGTATTCAAAATACACGTGCTAACTGCTGGACGTATGCTGGAAGTTTGCTGGACGTTTGCTGCTATCTTACTACATTTGACTTCAAACAGAGTATGGCCATGATCTGGCCTGGAACTTTATTCACCACAGAATGCATTAACGACTAGTTAAAAATGTAGCGAAAATACAACGAAGAAATTATAGCTAATAGGCCTGATAAAAAAAAACAAAGTAAAGCTAAGAAGATTTTGTACAGTATGGTTAATGACATTGACACAAATTTTGACTAAGTAAAAATTACTGAATAAACTGAATGACTAATGATGTTTAATCTGGTATACGAGTTTACAATAAATATTGTAATACAAAATAGTTTACTTTTTTCATATCACTCGCAGTATGATGCAGTCTTCAATGGTATAATTACGGCTGCTGCTGCAGAGCGTCGTCATAGCAACGATATGGACGACGCTGAGACTGGGCTATGCGAGTAATTTATTATTCGAGTACTCGTTTAATAAAATAAATACTATTAAATTTGTGTAATGATGCGGTGACTAAATTTTTACATGTTTGCCTAGGATTTGGAAATTGTGGTCTAGCTATTTTAAAATTTGCTATTTTGTGCGCAGTAATCGTGTGAATCCTTCAAAATAATTTGAAGTAGGCTAGAATTGTGTTGCGCCGCAGTGATTTTTAAATAGGTCTAGTTGTCATTATTTTAGTCATGAATTAAGTATTATGTGCGATTGCTAGGGGCCGAAATATTACTCAAGCCTAGTTTCGATTCGGACTGCAGTTCTGCAGTAATTCCAGTACTCGGCCGCGCCCTAATGTATAGTCCTAGCCAGATAGGTGGAGAGAGATAATATCAGTTATGAGAGAGAGACCGTCGGGCTCGAGATATTGAGAAACGCCGAGCGAAATATGAAACTGAGATGAGTCGGAGGTTCACAGGTCCCTGGGGGAGTGGAGGGGAAATTGGGGGAGAGTAGGGAGGGTTAGAGGAAGCAAATATTGTGCTGCGTCAATTGCAGAAGGCGCCAGTCGCTATGGAGCAGGGATTGCGGTAGACTGGCCTGCGGCGGCCAGTGCCTATATAAGACGGACTGACTGGGGTCATGTCATGTCGCTGAGGTCAGCTTGCCGGGGATAATTGCTACATCAGTCACTGGGCGTGATGGCAGCATGGTGTTTGATATTGCACCCAGCCAGCGCCGCATAATCTGTATTGACACCCCGCCATGAAATGTTCTGCTGCAACGCAATTATACTCATTACTCAGTAATTCCTTTAACAGATTCATTCTGTACTCGATGTTTCGTGTAGGCCGAATTCGTCTAAAACATTCTATAATAATATATGAAAATAAATTGAGTAGAATGTGTATGCGTTATGGGGTGTTTACACGATCGAGCAAACGTCCAGCAAACTTCTAGCAAATGTATTCAAAATACACATGCTAATGCTGGACGTTTGCTGGATCGTGTAAACACCCTATTACTGTCAAATTCAGTCAGGAGCGTCATTTAGAAGATGGAAAGCTGGGGGTCTACGGACCCCCTTTAAGGATTTATGATTTTAATTCTTTCTCTGTAAGTCGTACCTTTGAAACAGTGTTACTGCTGCAAGAACAATACGTTACGCAGACTGAGACCCCCAATGATTACTGAGACGGTGAGACCCCAACGATTTACTGAAATGACGCCATTAAATTGAGCATAACTTTAGATTTATGCAAGCTAGCGGAAGAATATCAAAACGCGCTGACTGACTATAGGTTCTACACTTTTCTGGACAAAATTTCGAAACTTTTGACATAAAATGTCACCCGCGGAACTGCGACTAACCGTCGCTAAGTTATCAACGATCAAAAAACGTCCAGCCCATCATTTTGTCTAACTTTTAATTCGCATGCATTGCTTTTGGTGTAATAAAATTAGCGTGATAAATGATTGACTGATTAAATGATAGGGACGCGCGGATACTGTGTAACTCCGTAATGCCCGGATGGAGTAAGTTTATGACGTCATCTGATGTCGGTAACGTGTTTATGACGTCATACGTCTCCTCTGTAACTGAGGCTGAGTTCACTCATGCGGGAACAAATAAGGCTTTATACTGGTGCAGCGGGAACTTAGGCTCTATTGTGATGAATAAAATGAGGCGGCTGATTTTTTTTGACATTGAAGTTTCGACGTTTGGTAACAACAAAAATCGTCGTCAACGAATCGTAAATTTAAAAAAGTACGTTACAGCGCTTTTTAGAACAGAAATCTACGTAAAAACTTATAAACGTTTGTTGAACATTTTTGTAGTAGTAGCAATACAATAGGCTTATAAAAACAAATATGAATAACACTTCAATAGTTCTTAAATTATATTACTACAACTCTGATGATTGATGACGCCGACGACGATAATGATGGTGGTTATAACCATCGAAAGATAGTAGTTTTTGCCCACGTTGTCACGGTCTAGACTATCAGCTGAACAGATAGTTTTATGCTATACGAGACAGTGACAGGCAAGTCATTCGTGCGTATAATTATCAGCACTCATCCGCAGATTTACGTTGTCGATAAACCGGATTAGCGCCTGCAGTGCAAATTCACGGATTAACGCGCCACGTACGGCTGTCATCTGTAGTCATGTTTGTATAGGCGCTCTGTAGACTATAGCGTGCGGTGTTTTTCTATCACTAGTCGGAACTATTCGATCGGTTAAAGATTTTTTGCGTCCTCGTTCTCAGCACATTTTCATGTTATTAATCTATTTCGACTTTTTCGGTCGGACTTTAAAAAGCATATCTTGGATTTGCAACAGGCAGCGAACAGAATCATCTGATTTAAGCCCGATACATGAAATTATGTACATGTTTTATCGACCATAAATGTTAGCAGGTGGCATACGTACACTGTGTTCCATAAAAACGTGACCTTTTTATTTTTGTGACATTGTTTTCAGGTATCGACCGCTTTTGCTAAAAAATATTTGCAGAAATGTGTTCGACACAATTTAAAAAAACACGCATGCCACAACAGCTCATTTTATATGTTCGTACTATACCGGCTAACAACTAACAACGATTTTACGGTAGGCCTATACGGTATACAACTTAAACCATGAAGTCTCCACAAAGTCCACATAGAAGTTCAATTAGAAACTGAAACCAAAGCAAAGTCAACGGCAAAACGTAAATTGGATAAGTGAGCATTAAACTAACTTGTACCTCCACCGAAAATGGTTCAAACGATACTTAACCCTTGCACGGTCGGTCGTGTAGCCTATAATGTTATTCGTTTGGTTATGCTTGAATATACCGTGATTTATACCACTGCAAAATAGTGCCACAGATAAGGAGTACGAGCACGAGAACGTGGAATAGAAAGAGTTAAACTATGGATACAGAAGCTGCTGACACAGGCGCAAGAATGACGGCAATGAACATTACCCCCCACCCTTCGCTGATTAGCCCCCTTAGTCGGCGGGGGGATGTCAGCAAAGGGGAGGGGAGTACAATGTACCCTGGGGAAGCTAGTAGCGGGCGTGCGCGTTGGTCTGCGACTGTGCCCATGGGAGTAATGCCAAGATGCTGTTTGACCGCACAACCAGGAAATCAGCGCGCACGACCTTCGGGGCACGTGACCCACCGTCGACCATAATGCATTATTAGTCTGTCTCACTGCCCCCGCACCGTCCGTCCCGCCCCGGGCTGGTAGTCAATCACTCAACCGACTGCAACATGCCGGTCAGCTGTGCTGAGGTACCAGCTGAAATAGAATTTGGATCGTGCCGAAAGGATTCGACGACCACAACCGGCTGCCAGTTTTACCACCGTATCCAGTGATGTAGTTCTCGAGACCAAAGTCTTGGTCTCGAGACGCCTCGAGAACAAAAAATAGAATTTTGGTCATCGTCTTGACAAAATAAGTTTTAAAATTTTTGCAAGATTCTTTGCTACTCGTTGCTCTTAAATATTTTGACAGCAGTCAATGAGTTATTGAGCCAATAATTAATAGTGTTATTATTGTGGTTTTCTTGTTCATCATTGACTGGCATCGATTGGCATTGCATACTACTTGTGTTAAATCTAATTACACTGGAAAAAAGTAACCCATAGACTTTGTACAATGGAAATGTCAAATCTTAACAAATCTGAATAAAATAATGCACACTAAATTTTCAATAAATTTCTATAGCGACCACCAAATTTTGTTGACAAACATTATTTTTAGCGGAGTTATTAATTGTAGAATATCGATAACAGAATATCTCCGATGCCAATACGGCGTTACATAAGTAAACTTTTTTGTTACTGTACAAGTGTACATTTGCGATTTTGCGTAATTAAAACAAACAGAATTCTACCATAACAATTTACTGTTTATTGGCAATCAAATTGCCAAATTCCGGTCAAATCTACTGAAGCATGCAATAGTTACAGCAACTTTTATGAGGTCACTTTTAAACACTTTAGTTTTTAGGTCTTCGTGGATGTCGTTGTGGCTTGCGAATGCTGGCGACAGCTGTCCTGCGGACAGACAGACACTTGGACAGAGTCGGATACAGACACGCTGTCCGACTATAAGGGTCGCTTATATACCTTTCAGCGTTGCGAGCCAAGTAATTAATTGATTGTTTTGTTTTGTTTATTTCGTACATTGTAGTGCTATAAATAGCGTATCACTGTTAATGTGTCTGTGTGAACAGCGCCTAAGACGACGACGTTGGAGATCTGCAATACGGAAATATTCAAGCCGACCTGCTCCAAGAACGAAGTCATCATCATTGAACGGGCCATATACGGACGAATGGAACTAGGTCAGTACGTCAGCCACGTGACCGCCATGATAATTTATTGGTAGAAATTCGAAATAATAATAAGAAGCTAAAAAACAGCTGGGAAGCACAAATACGAAAGGAAAGCTGCTCCGAGCTGTCTGTTTATTTTCAGACAGGCCTACAGACTACACTCAATAGCCTTGGTCTTACCAAGTTTTGATTGTTGGAAAAGAAACAGGAAAAATTGCAACAGATTTCTATAGCTGACTTATAACCTTATGTCTGATAGTTTAGAGCTTGCCATGTGTTTAAAGTTGTATTAAAAGCTGCGGCAGCATGGCGAGCTGCAAAAACTCGATGTGGTTTATGTTCTGAGCAAATATCGATTAGTGCATGAGCCCGCTGGCTTACTTACGTCTTTGTAGTTGGTTTTTCGTAATTGTTTTATATTTGTCATTAGAACAAAGTTATTAATATACAAAGAGGCGGATGTGTTTAGTAGGTTTTTTGGAAAAAAGTTTTTTTTAGGTTATTAGGTTTTTTTAGATAGGCCTATTTAAAGGTTTTGAATAATTTTAAAGGTTTTTAAATGGTTTTAGTGGGCATAAACTTTAAGATCCGAAAGAAACATTCTATAAATTTACACTGTTTTCCATGCTGAATAGTTTTTGTTGATTGACGTGACGTCAGAACCCAAAACTCACGATTAGATGTGAAATAAAACTGGACTTATTTTATAGACTGCACCACAAATAAAAAAAACAAAAAAAAACTTATATTGAGACTTATAAGGTTTTTAAGGTTCTACAATAAAGCTAAGAACCTAAGTTTTTTTTCGAACCAACTTTTCCGTTGTGGCCCCATCACGACAACAAACGCAACCGCATATAATGTCGTGACTCTGGTGGTGACATCATTCTGTGGCCGTTGCTGACGTTGTGCTATATCACGCATAGGTCGCTGCGTGACGGGTGACTTCGGCTACCTAAACTGTCAGCGCGACGTCATGCTGGAACTACAAACCGCTTGCTCGGGGCGACGCTCGTGTCAGATACGAGTTGATGATACGGCATTTAGACGAGTTAGTCCGTGTCATCGCGACCTTAAGTCACACCTCACTGTTTCATACAGGTGTACTACAGGTAACAGCAACAGCAGCAGCAGCTTTTACAGAGAGTATAGAGTTCTAGACTCTATAGGCAGCTTTTCTCCGGCTGTGTTTGACAATATGGTAAAACCAAGTTTATTTCAAGGCGGTAGGTACTACAGTTTCCTACTTAACTACATAAAAACGTTAACTCGAAGTTTTTGCGAAGCCTTAAGGGTGGCTCCAATTTACGTTTCATTAGCCCTAAGCCAGACACCACCACGGATGTGGGGCTAGTGCATCGCGCAGTGTGCCTGTTTTACTTGCACATTCAGCAAAATCACCACGCTACATTTTGGCTCTCTGTCTTACGTCACATAGTCTAGCGGATTAGGCCACATTTTTGCGGAGCGATTTAATTCGCCAGACTACTGTCGTTGCCATAACAACGAACAGGTGCTCTGTAATTGTTGACAGTGGTTAATCCGTCGACCAGCTGCACTAGTTCGACTTCGCCCGGACAAGCTCTCGTTGACGTCACCAGCGATGACGTCACCGAGGGCGGCGGCGGCCTGCTGTCGAGCCAGGTGACGGAGCAAACGGGATGTGGTACTGCGGACTGGCCGTGGTTGATCGAGGCCGGCGAAGGCCAGAGAGTCAACATCACCTTGCTCGACTTCGCGCACGAGGCACACGCGGCGACGACGCCCCCCGGCAACAGTGCTGGAAGTTTATTCCACCACTGGAAGAGCTCACCGGAGTCTGGAGAGTTTGGGAACGGTCTGGCAGCTTCTGCCGGTCGCGGGAACAGTGCTGGTACTAGCTACGCGAGGGACGGGCGAACGTGCAAAGTCTACGCCACGATCCGCGACGGCTCGGGCAGTCGCAGTACCACAATCTGTGGAGGACGTGCACCGGTGACGCACGTCTTTCTATCCACTACTAGCCGAGTGGAAATCAGACTGCTGCTACCCACCGTCAAGGTCAAAGCCAAGGTCAACGCGATGTCATCCGACTTACAGATGCCTTACTTTCTGCTCCGCTACGAAGGTCTTTGTTTTTTTTATTTCTATGACATTTTCCCGCACTTTGTAAACAATTAGTATTAGTAGGTTTAGTATTTTGTCCGTCCTTCGACACGCTAACAAACGATATGCTAATGTTTGGTAAATGCTAATAATCGATACGTTTTTTAAAAATTTGTGGTTGCCCTGTGGCGTTAATGCAAAAATAAACTTTTTGAGAAAATGTTTATTTTACTATTAGTCTGTTTTTTTCTTTCACGTATTTCCTTTCAACACACCTTTATTCGACATTCCAGAGATATGATGACAAAACTTTGCCACATATCTACAGGGTGGCCGATAAAAGTGCCATATAGGCCTACGTGTGTTTTTCGCGTAAATCGAGGAATCGGACAGTTTCGATAACAATTATCATTGCAGAGAAGGGCGCGCATGTTGAACAATGTGTTTATATTCTACTGTGTACTGCAGTGGTGGGCTGTGCGAATCCCACAATGCAGCTGGGCATGAAGATGTCGCGTAACGGTGACGTCATCACTATCTCCTGTGACGTCAGCAGTGACGTAGGTCGTGCATACGATCAGTTAGAAGACGCTGCAGTGTGGCAGATGACATGCGTCAGAAACCAATGGGTTGGCTCTTACGGCAACTGCTCCGACAGTAAGAACTTAAAACATTTCTATAAAATATAACTTATTTTTAAAGAATTTTATTATCTGTCTCATGCTATGCTATAGCAATGGGACAGATTATAAAATCACTTATGTCACACTGTCATTCTGTCACTCTGTCTGTAAACACTCCTACGGCCGCAATTTTGATTCGATTTTGATGAAATGTTGCACAGTGATTCGGGGCCCGTAAAGTAAGATCGAGTTTGTTTGGGATGAAAATCTGATAACTCCTTCCCCTCTTTTACCCCAATTTTTT
>Ga0209367_1000224_pt1 | contig 47549 bp, 22 predicted proteins | sample WorMetLIZISLAND2_FD_187412 | JGI IMG/M metagenome (GOLD analysis project Ga0209367, IMG submission 187412) | Marine gutless worms symbiont microbial communities from Max Planck institute for Marine Microbiology, Germany - Olavius geniculatus... ... | reverse complement strand
TTGACTGAGAGAAGACATTGTGCATTTATTGAACGGTTCTTGGGTGATTATCGATTTTCTAGTCTGCTTTTAATGCATGTTCAGAACTCTATTTTTAGCATAGGACTATGTGTAGGCCTAGGTGTGTGTCTGTGTGTTTGGTTGCATTTTACAGTTCTTTTATTTTTTTAAATCTGTTTCTCTTTGTGTGTGTGCTTGTCTTGTTACAGTTTTAATTGTGTTTGTGGCTGCCCTTGAGGCAAAATAAAGATATCTATAAGCCTCTTCATTTTTAGCAGCTTATTTAGAGATCTTCTGGGGGGGAGAGGGCGCTGAAATCGCGAGAGATGACATCGCGAGACCTGACAACACGGTATCAGATCAGATGTTGAAATTACCATGGCTAGGCGTATTTTCTCGTAGACAGCGTACGATGGAGACGTTTAACGTTTTACTGCCGAATTGTTTTTATATAATACTGATGTATTGTTCTATTTTTATACGTTCCTAACAATTTATTCGATGTTGAACTCACTGATTTTGCTGTTTTTCTGTGCCGTTATTTTCGTAACTAAACGCGTGTCACAGTTTATGGAATGATTTTATGTAATACTGTTGTCTTGTGCTATTTTTTTAAAAAGAGGTCAATGTTTGTAGAATGTTTTATATAATACTAATACTGCGCTATTTTGCTGATATTTTTTAACGAAACGCGTGTCAAAGTTTATTCAATGTTTAACAGACTACGGGTTACGTGGAATTAAAATTACTTTGTGCGTCATTTAGCCTTACTTCGCGTTGTCAGTAATATCGTAAAACACTAAAATGCTACAATAAGATACTCTAACAATATAAAACAAATCTCGCGATTTTCACCCTTGCGAGCTGGTGTCACGTTGTTCATTCTCGCGATGTCCGGTCTCGCGATTTCAGTCGCCCCATCTTCTGTTGGCGACAAGCTCTTGCAATGCTTTCCCGTATAGAAGTAGAATAACTTACGTAAGAAAGACGGCATCTCCAAACGCACGTCTTCTGTATGTCGACATCTGTCTCGCAGAATATTTAACCGTATTATTAACTGCTTCTGATTTGTATATTACGTTTCATGGCGCTGTATATGCTTTTAGCTTATTTTGTTAACGGTAGCTGGCCACAGTCAGCTGCAATGCGCAGATGTGACAGTCAGCTTGATTCAGATTTGGACTGTTGATCAGTCAACATCAGACATCAGTTCACTTAAAGCCGAACGTCTGTTATGAACCAGTATACTGTATGACACATCTCTGTTACCACGTGTCAACTCAGCCTCCTACCCTTCGCGAGGTGAAATGAGTAGTAGCTTACGGGCTACGGGGTGAAGGCCTAATGTGGCTGATTGGGGTGGTGATATGTCTGTTGGCTGCAAACCGCGGGTCTGATTGTTCGCTAACGGGAGCAATGGATGGCCGCATAGTGCGCTGCGGTATCATTAGCTCATGCCAATCAGCTGCCACTTCCAAGATTGTAAAGCGTTTTTGCTATTGAGTCTGTCTCATGTAAGAGGCGCTATAGCAAGTACCGGATTTTAGCTTTATCCTTACACGCGATTGTTTGCATTTTTATTATAGCAGTCCAAAGTTAATTCGATATTGGTACAATGTGAAACTGCACTTGTTGTCTCCAATTTTTGGTCAGAAATCGGCAATGAATTTAGCTTAGTCTATAGTTCAGCAAAACTGCAGACCACGGCGAACCGAACAGCGCTCGCTATACGTATTTGGCATTAATATTTCACAAGGTAGTGTAGTGACACGTACGAGGCGTGGTGTGGTGGCGGAATTTTTAACGATCACTCAAACTTTATAACAAATGTTCTGATGCACAGCGACCATTGATCATTGTCACACACTGTCATCATCGTGTTATTATAGTCCAGACGATATAACGAGGCACGTGACGACGTGTGGGCCTACCAGAGATGTGCGGACTGCAGACGCGTCCGTCCGCGGACGCAGATCCGCAGGATTCTGTGCGGACGCAGACTGACGCGGTTCCTGTTCCGTGACGAGTGTTTTTCCTAATAACTGTTTGCTGACTTTGGAAAGCATGTTTGATTTCTGTCTTGCTTAGCAAAATGTATTACAAAGCCATTTACTGCCGTTATTTTCTTATTTTGTCACTTACTGACTACTGTACTGGGTATCTTATGGGGTGCTTACACGATCCAGCGAACGTCCAGCAAACTTCTAGCAAATGAATTCAAAAAACCCGTGCTAATGATGGACGTTTGCTGGAAGTTTGCTGGACGTCTGCTGGATCGTGTAAACACCATACGTACTAAAGACTAGGTCTATTAAGTGCGGACAAAGAGTAACAGCGGATCCAATATTTTTTCTGTTACGGACGCGTATCCTTGGTCAAAATTCGCGGACTGACGAGGACTCAAAATTTCGGGATCCGCATATCTCTGAGGCCTACAACGATACTGCGGGCGACTAGACACAAGACGAATGATGATCTGAGATGATCTGATGAACTGCTGAACAGTTGCGGTAATTTGCGTCTAGAAGAACCAGTCGAGTAAAAAGTACTGTCTATAAGTCGCAACCTGCTCTGGGCGTTACGAGATTACTCGTGGAACAACGAGCGAAACGTTTGTACCCAACGTTGTCGCCACTTTTTAAGCGAAATCGCTCTTGCAGTTCGAGCGATTTTGCTTATTTTTGCACACTTCTTCGTAGCGTGGTCCGTCCGTTTGTCGTCTAGCACGTTCGTGGTTGAGATGCCATTTGCAAACAAATTTTGTGAGGTCCAACGACACATTGTGTTGTCTACCGGCGGAATTAAAGATTTAGGATTTAACCCCAATTAAAAATGCATTTTTTTCATTTACAATAAAATAGATGATTTATAATTTACCAAATGGCAGCATCGATCAGCAATTTTACCCCCTTTTTAAATTACTATAGCTCTTGGTATTCTTGCTCATGCTTTTCATGTCAGAGCTAGACGTTTCTTCTTTGTTTGATGCAACTGAGTTTGATGACAATCTTTTAATCTGACAACCACAATTTCCTCTAAAATTGAGGATGTCATAGTTGCACGAGGCAGCTACACCGACAGTGTTGATCAGAGACGCAAACCTACTAATTTGAGTGTGAGATAAAACATGATGTGGAATTCTTTCACATTTAGGAAATTTAGCTACCGGGTAACTAATTTTAGAACAATTTCTAAGCTAATTTCTGCACCGCTAATGGTAATAAGTTATGAAAGACATTTGTCCAGTTTGTGATATTTTTGTAAGGTTGCGTCACTAATGCAAATGGCGCGAATAGAGGTAGTAAATTTAATAACACTAAGAATGTTTTCTTGTCGATATTTTGAGCCGAAATATTGGGAGAAAATGCTACAGTACTGTCGTCAACTACTTTGCCGTTTATCGATTTTTTTTCTAGCTAGTGAGCTTTTGAAAAATCCTTTTCGTTGGTTAGTTTTTTTTTATTTCGTTTCGCGCTCACGACTGAGCAGGCTGTCTGGCTGTTTGGTGGTCAGTTTTTTTCCGGCGAACGCTACGCTAAATGTCTGCTGCCGTATCTTATCTCATAGTGGGTCAGGCGCTGCCGGCCACGGTGGGAGCCTTGCCATGACTGAGGTTAACAGCAAGCGGTTAACACCATCCGGCGGGCGAGCGTTCACTGTCGCATACGTCTTCAGCGCGCAATTTCGGCGCTAAACGGGCGTCGACAATTTCCCAGCCCGATCTCGATTCTGCCTCGCAACCCTCTCCCCCCGCCTGATATCCCACGATATCCCCTTAACTCCCTCAGCCAGAGACGCAAGAGTCGATTTCGATCAGTGGACGGAAATTGATAGTTAAACATAGCGAGATGCTGGGTGGGAATCGATTCCGTCACAAGCCCAATTTTCGCTCGATAAGATCTGTTGCAAATATGCTGTACAGCAAGTTCAGTGACAAATCGAAAGACCATAACATTCAAAAAAATGCAATTTTGGCAAAAATTGATTTGTGATTTGATTTGTGATTCGCAGTGTTCGAACATTCCGAGTTCTTAACATATCGATATTTTGTACAGTTTGTTTTACGACTTGTTGTCCAACGAGTCTTACGACAAATCGAAGTAGTGGGGTTCAAGTCACGACTAACGAAATTCGCACTGATGAAATCTGGCGCTGGCTTAAGAGGTTACCTTGATAGGTCAAACTCATACTCTCAGCGCAACCAAAGACCAAAGACCAAAACACACCAGAAAAAAAACTACTGGCTGTAAACGACAAAGCACAAAAGCACGCTGTGTCACATACATGTATGCTGTTGTTTTGTTTTTTAAAGTTGATTCAAATAAATTACGATGAATGTTCAAAATGAACTAGCGTTGATGTGTGCCAAACTTGGTGCCGATTTGACCGAAAATTCTAACGTCACAAGCCGCAAAAAGTGGCTCCCCTTTTTGCTAAATTTTTGATACCTCGCGAATTACGCTATATAGGCTACATGTAGGCTTTACACTGTACTGCTACAGTGCACTGCTAAAGTTTTATTTGGGACACTTGCTGCTACTTACAAGTTGTAACTATGTACACAAGGAAATCGCGATGTGAACATACAAGCTGCAAGAGTGATGTTTGCTCGTAAAAAAGTGCAAATGTGAATCAATAAAACCAATCAGGGGCAGACGCGCACATGCTCCACTTGACCACAAGTCGCGTCCCGTCCGACCACACACAAAGACTAGACTACGTCCAGGCTTGCGTCTAGGACTCAAGCAGGATTAGACCCGGACTTGACCCGAACCCTGACCCGAACCTTGACCCGGATTCGACCAGGACTCGCGCCCAGGACTCGACCCCGGACATTGGTCGACCTTTCGCCGGTGTCGCGCGTTGCCCTCGTCGTCGTTAGTGAAACATTTTCGTCGTCGGAATTAGGTTTTCGTCGGCTGAGCTGGAACATTTGTCCGTTCGTCCGTTCTTATAGAGCACCCGCGCGTCAAACGGCGCGGGAAACGAACATTTCTCCCCGGACCTGTCAATCGCGGACGTTTTCCCCCGGACCATTCTTCCGGACGTTTACCTTCTTCTTTTCGAGTGCCTAGGACGTTGACATTGGAAATTATATCTGACGCTTGATCCTCATGTACCGTCGCATTATGGAAAGGAAAGGGGGACATCTGAGTATCGCAAAAACGAAAGGGGAAACGTCCGGGGGAAACAGGTCCGGGAGAATGTCCTATACTCAACGGCGCAGGCCTCTCTCTCTTCGACTGCACCGGCCGAGCGAGGGAGGGTCTCTTTTATATATAGATTTAGCAGATCGGCGCCTCGACATGATGTATCTTTTCCATTACAGACAGTTCCGTTCTTCGAAAATGAAAGGAAATGGCGTGTTTACTGTTTAAGTGCGGTCGTATTGACGACCAATTCTGGCGGACGTTTAGCGCATAGGCCTATACGTGTAAGCTTGTGCCGTCAGTCAGCAAATCTAAGAAATCATCAATCAAATAGGCCTACTCAGTCAAAACACACTTATTTATCGTCATATGTCGCGAACGAATCAGAGTCGCATAAGTCTACCCTTGTCCACGTCTGCGCCAAATGCGAGCAGATTTTAAAACTTTTTGACGGCGTCGGCAAACGTCGACAGTAATTCGAAGCAACCGCGTCCGCTGTCAAAATGTGATACTTTAGCCTATTTCTGACCTCACGGAATTGGTGTCATCTCTACGCGTTTGTTCGTCCCAGGAGCTGGTAAATCGCAGTGCGACGAAAGTGGAAAAGGTGTCTGTAATGCCTTGTTTTAGAAGTATATATGACCCAGCGAAGGAATTTAGGGCGCGTACAGGGCAAAGTAACTGCAGGCCCATCGAGAAGGCGTCGTAGGAAGGGGGGTAAGTCTCCCTGGGCCTCGCGACGTTTGGGGCCCGCCGTCGCTAAAAAACATAAAGTACACCAGAATGCGCCATTTTAAAAAGAAATTCTAAAATTTTGTTTCCCCAGAGAGGCCCCGCAAAAATGTTTTCCCGGCCCCTCCTGTGGTTTTCGACGGGCCTGAGTAAACTGAACTGAACTGACACGGTTTATTATTTGACGAACTGGCTAATGGGCAAGCAGTAATGCATTACAGTAGGCATCGTCTAACGGCGTCGGTGTCTACTTGACTACGGGCACGTACGTGTCAGCCAATGACCATTGGGTTCGCTCTGCTTGCCCATTGGTCAGTTCGTCAATAAAATAAACCGCGTCAGTTCAGTTCAGTTACGTCGCTTTGTGCACGCGTTTACTTTCAAGCGAAAGTGCTGCGCCCGACAAATGTCTATACAAATGGTCGCCCCATCGCTCACAAGAACTGATCACGCCACTATGCGTTCTGTTGGATGGGTTGTTGTGCTATACACTCGGACTGGCATGCTTTTACGGCGGATGTCACTATCAATCTCACAATCCGATGAATAACTATACGAACAGTGTAGCATCTACGACTGTCTACTCCATCCACTGATGCATCTTCCACTCTCCATCTCACGTGTCCCTCTCCAGTTTCCACGATGGTTAAAATTCGGACTCATATTAGCTTTTCTTGGTTGTGGGTTTGCTGCAGAACAAGTTGTGCAGCTGCCGCAGCAAATGCGCAACAAATGCACATCAAGTTGTATCAGCAAGTCTTATTGCAGGAAGTCGCACAGCTTTTTGTACAATAGATCGAAACATTTGAGTCCCAGCCAAGCCCATTTCGGGACACTAGAAAGTGTGCTGTTGTCGCATAACGAACGTCTTTTTTCGAGTGAAGAAATCGTAGATAGAATGGCAAAACAAAGGGTGCAGTTATTAGTCGCATTACTCTTTTTTCGAATTAGCAAATCGAGAATGGAATTGTAAAACATCTTATGTTTTTCGATAACAATTTAAGAAAATTGAAAAAAATTTTTTTACACGATTAGTTTTTTAAAACTTTTCTTCCTGTGTTTTTAATGTTTTTCTAAACTTTGTTAACAAATAGCATACAGATTTGCTTGCATTTTAGGCATAATATTGTGAATGGATAACTGTTCGAGCTACATTTAAACGCTTTGTAGCTTGCAGTTAAGATGTTTTGCCACAGACAATTGTAGATAACGATGTGTTGCTATTCTGCCCTCGAAATGTAACTTTCACACCCTAGCGTCGACTGTGCAAGTTACACAGTTTTCGGTAAAGCTGGTGGATAATTTTGTTTTGGAGAAATAAATGAAGCTGGCGCTCTGTTTCGGCGATAGGCCTATAGCTAAAACCAGTCTTTATCTTTTAATCATGAGCTGAACTTTTATCTTTATTGTACTGCATGCTAAGGCATTATGTGACGTCATCGGTCACGTGACCATTCGATTGTAGGCCTACAAGTGATCCAGTTGTCTAATTGCCGACACCTGGCTGCAGCGTCGTTGATAACAAATGTTTCTTGAACACAGAGTCATTGTTACACAGTAAAATATTTGAGGGGAGGCTATTGAAAATAATGGGTGCAGAGTAACCAAAAGAACGTCTAGAGTAATGTTCTAGGAATATTCAACGCGTCGCTGGGACACGCACATTTCGCAATTTTATTTGGTTTTCAATGGACCACTTTTGCACTAAACATTGGTATCACTGAAGCCGGATGCGGCTTCAGTGTTCGATATCTTGTCCCGGCGTCGCCGGTGCACGAAAGACCGAGTGTGGTCCTAGGTCCATGTAGGTCCGGCCAGTGCGCGCGTGACGTCATAAAACGTCAGGGATGAGGGAAGGGAAGGGAAGGGAAAGAGGCGTATTGTCTGTACCGGAAGTGGACGCTGACGCCGGAAGTGCGAAGATATCGACGACTGACGTCACGTGCTGCTTCCGGTTAGCACACTCGACCGCTGACGGTCAGCCAACAAGCAACTCAGTAAGCGTCAGATTATGTAAGAAGAAAATCGCCACAATAATTAACAAATCAGTCAATCAGCTAATCAATCCTGGAATTTTACAGTCATGCTTAATACTGCAAGGTTCAGTCGTGCAAGGAATAGTCAGAAAAAAAGATTTGGTGAACAGATGACTTTTAGTCGGTGTCGTCATGATCGTCGTTTTCTCCGAGATACGTACACCCCTGTACGTCTACAACAAGTAGCAATGCAACAATTATAATCCAATTCAATCGAAAAGCTAACAGAGAATTATAGCCTACACAATACCAACTGACTGGCCGCATGCGGAAATAAACAGTGGACTCGACAAGAAACCTAAGTGTTTGAGTGCGTATGTGAGAGACGATAACTCAATAACTAAAAAATGTGCCAACAAAAAAGTATTCTTGGCAATTACCAATCTACACCAGGTAACTTTTAATACAAATTAAATATTAATTATTCCTAAATTTTTGGAAAATTAACTAACTAAAATGTTAGTCGTTATTGTCTATAGTTATAGCGGTTCGTATCGCGGCGGGAAAGAACGTTTCTTTACAACACCGACAACAGCGGCGTGATAGGTTACAAGCTGTAAATTTTTCACAGATGACAATGACATAACGGGTGCTCAAAATTTAATTCTACGTCTAGATTTTTTCCAAAAATGGGGATTTGCAGCAAAAACGCATGTAAACTTTATATTTGAAAAAAATTACGAGGAAAGTAGAATTTTGCGTAAAATTTTGGGAAAAAGGACATTGACCACGCCCCACCCCCGACCCTCCGTTGTCACGCACCAGTGAGACGTGCAAACTGCAAACGACTGAATGATAGTTGGACGATCCAACTACGTGTCGGGTCGTACCAAGTGGCAACATTACTGTCAGCCGTGTACTGGTTTAGTCGTAGACTTAATAGGAGTGGGGTGCACCGGCATCCGATTTTATGAGGCAAAACTTTGCTTGATTTTCGTACCCTTTATAGCCGACCGTATTTAAGTAGGGTAAAGAGGGATATGAACACCTTAAGCAAGGTAATAATTATTGCAGTGACACATAACCGTATAGCATGTTAATGGGTCCAGGATGATAGGTTTTTGAAAGGTTCATCGCTGACGACTAGAAAAGTAATAAAAATGTGTTAAAATCTAAGAAAAATAAGTGTTTGAAAAAAGTGTTTATATTCCCGGCATGAAGGGTAATATGAACACACGTGTGAGTAATATGAACAGGGTGCGTTCATACTACCTAAAGCCGTTAAAATAGAACTGTTCTTATTACCCTAAGCATAAATCCCGAGCATGTAATAAGCTAGAAAATTTACAAAAGAAGCCAAAATTTATAAACGTGCTAGTATTGCAAAAACAGCTACATGTATGACCTGTTCATATAACCCCACTACCATACTTTCAATGCCATGTTCATATTCCCGACGCTAGTAGTACTCAACAAATTCGCTGCTACGCTGATAATGCAGCACTGATTGTCGCCATTTTTGCTGTATGGCGTAACTAGAAAGATTATTAAGCTGTATCGATCAGGATAGAGTGCCATTCGTTACGACGTGTAAAATTAACAACGTCAAATGCAAACGTAGAATTAATAACAAAGTTCACAAAAACAAGACCACAGAAGGTTGACCATGATATAAAAAAAGGTTGTCTGCAATTTTTTTATGTGCGCAGCACATCAAACACGACGTCAACAGTGCGCCACAAGCATAAATACAACATACACAAAAAGGCTAAATAAATGTCATAAATAGAAAAAATCATGTTCATATTACCCGCATGTTCATGTTCTCACCTTTTACCCTAACGGTCGAGCTATTGTCGTGGTTGTCGTCCGTCTGTCTGTCCGTCCGTTTGTAAGGTTAAATGAAAGAGAATGCGTTTTGTCAAGAAAAAACTAGTCATATCTCAGAAACTTCAAGAGATACGGCCTAGGTTACTGTTAATATTAATTATCAGAAGTTACTATTAATAAAAAGTAACATACGCCATGTTAGATTAGATAGAAATCATTAACTCTGGATGATTTTGATGGTCGTTACGCGCTATTGTGGCTAAACGGTGCGAGATAAAGCTTAGGTTGTTATTGATCATTGATAGAAAGTCGCATATTGACTTTCAAGTGACATGAAAACCATCGACCTTGGATGACCTTAAAGGTCACTGACAACCAGTACGGTTGGCTATCCTAGCGACAGCTCGGCTTCTTGTTTAGAAGTGTAATGATCACAAAACCGTGGCGGATCCAGAAGTCGGCAAAAGGGGACGGCAGATCATGGCCAGCTCGAAGCGTGAGCCTATAACGGCCGGGTCTGTGAGTGAAAGCCTCAGCAAGGTTTAAAGATAATCCCTTTCCAGGCCGGGTTGGAAAGCAAAGCCCTCGAAAATCTTGAAGTTTTTTGTTTATTTTAATATAAAATTGAAAAATTTTGATCGAAAAAAGCTGTTTGCAATGTGGATACGATAGCGATGGCTATAGCCGCTATTTTTGCTCAATGGGGAACGCCCTTTTGTACATGAGAAACAATTAGGGTGGCGTTTTTCCTGTCGACAGTAAAGTGGGGCTGGCGTGCGCCCTTTCCTTCCTCTGCTTGCGTGTGGGCCCCAGTGCACGTCGGCTGATCACGTCTGGGTTCATCGTAGCGAGGCATCGCGCCGTACGTGTTCGAGTGTCGGCCGGTCGTCGTTTTGGCACTACGACGACGATTTCAATGACAGCGATCGATCTAACACTATAGCTTCGTCTAGCGTAGGCTGTACGTGTATGTACGAGACGAAATAAAAACGACTTTACTTTCTCTGTACACCCAGCGCCGTAAACCTATACTAATAGCAGCAGGAACTCGACACCGTCTAGTGGTAGTGGTATAGTTGTTGTTGTTGTCCGGGTAAAAATTCTCAAAATAACGTATTTGTCGTTTGTTTTTGCTTTTTTCTCTTACATTTTTCCAACGCTCAGCTCTCTCAACCGAAGTCGCTAAGTCAGTGATTTTGCCTCACTTACATGTATGCTAAATTAGAAATAATTAGGCGGCCTAACATTTTGTGCATTTGTTTAGTCGTAACGCAAAATCGTTCAGGAAACAATAACAGCAGTACTAAAATGTGACACGTCTTTAGAATTTAATCAATAGCCACGTGGCCGATTAGGTCATGCGCCTATACCCTATCGTTGTCTTGGTGAATGCGTGCCACTGATATTTTCAGATACCATGCCACCATTCTAATCGGCCGCATTGCGGATCTTGCACATGGGTGCGTTCATCTGTGTGTTTCGCACGGGCTAATGACTCGTAAACAAAAAACTTAAATAAAGCGAAATTGTCTTGACGCTTTTTTAGAGCAGGAATAATCTGTGTCGATTTTTAGCTTAAAAGGTCAAAGATCAAGGTCACCGGACATCAAAAAACCTCCAGAAATGACGCGTAGGCCTATCTCGCCTAAGCGCGCTGCAAGCCAAAGCATTGCACACAAAGCTTACGACGATAAGCGGTGTAAAAGTGGACTTTCGGTTAAAATTCTAAATCGGCAAGTGTTGCTGTTGTATGCGCACAGCTCGGTGGACCGCTTCATTTCATGTCAGCAGTGGGCCGACGTCTTTCTTCGCTTGTTTCTAATACGACGTTGACTGAATGTCTGCAGAACGTGCAATATCTCCTGATAAGAAGGGAGCTACGCGTCAATCGGCTGAATAACATTAACGTTGAAGCCGCCAAACCGGTCTCTTCACCAGAAACACATCTAGACTCGGCTGCCGCTACAGTATAGGTTGGTAGCTGTTTTTTTTTGTAAACAGTCATTAATGTGGTTTTCTTAAATCATGCATTTCTTTTGATTGTGTGCGTGTTTGTGTAATAGTTTATGTCTGTTGCTGTTGTTGTGCTTAAGACGAGCTCGTCTTGTCACAAATTTGGTTTTTCTTTAAAATTTGGACATGCCTTATGTTGTCTGTTTGTCTGTCAGTTTGTCCGTCCAATTGTCATGTGTCAAAATAACGCAAGTTTGAGTCACAAAATCTTCACTCTTAGCTTTGTGAGTATAGTTTTAGGTTTTGTTCGTAAGTTATACCACACCTGGCTTGCACTGGTATTTTTTCTTAACTTTTAGCTGCAGTCGTGCGTCATAAACTAAACTATGGTGTATATCTATGCCATATGAGCGTAGTGTAAGTACGATACCGCACTGTCTGGAGTGGTAAAAGCTCGCACTGCGTGTTCGCTTAACCATTAGCAGTGCTCCAGCAGTGCAGTAGCCTATTTAGTACGTAAACCACCGGTCATTTTTCTGTCTTTATTATTTAGTTCATGATTAATTGATCCATTGCACTGTTGCCGCCATTCTTAGTGAATAAAAATGTTACGTATAGGCTCGGTGGTCGGGCACCTGCTATGACGTCATCGGATCACGTGACTACGGCGGGCACGCCAGTGTCCAATGGCAGTACAGTGCAGGGTGACTTCGTTGATCTGTTGAATGGCACTATGACCGTGCCCACGGATGACACGGCCTGGTCTGGCACCCCGTACACGGTCAGTAGTCAGGGCTTAATTTACTACACTATTTCCAGTGGCTTCTACCCCGCTCCAAATCTTGAATCTAAATCGGGGGCAATTTCCCCCCTCTTTGGGCTCAAATTCCTCCCCACTTTTAAACTTAATTTCCCACTCCCTTGTGGCGTTTCTTTCCCTATCTAGGGGGAAAGTTTTGTTAAGGTCGTAGAGTGAACAATCGAGGAAAGTAAAAAAATAGGGGGGTTGTTAAGAGTGTTGACTGCCCAGTAAAAATAGGAAATAAAGTCTTGTTAAAAGGTGTAGATTGCGAAGTAAAAAATACGAGAAAAACTTTTGATCTGCACCCTTAACAAAACTTTCTCCCCTATTTTTCACTGGGCGTAATCTGCGCTCACCAGGTATAGGGATGGAAGCTACTGGCCAGTTCCGTTCTGTACGGCGTACTAATAGCACTAATTGTTGCGCATCCTCCGATGCGTTTCTTACACCCTGTTTACACGAGGAAGCATACATGAAGCACACTTAGAGCAACCTTAGAGCAAACTTTGAGCAAACTTAGAGCGCACGTCGTGCACTATTAGTCTTAGAGCTGGCTTGATAACAGTGTATTTTGCAAATATTCACGAAGCTACCTCTATGTCTGCTTCATGTATGCTTACTCGTGTAAATGGGGTATTAGGCTCAAAATTTATCATAACTCGTTTTCGACCGAGACTCTGCCCCGGATCCCGCTGCAAAGCTTAGGATGTGCCAGTCTGATGGAAAAAATAGCCCCAGTTCTCCCTCACGACTGACAGTAGTACAACTTTTTCCTGCAAATTAAAAACTGGCGGTATTAATTTACTCTTAACGGGACTGTAAGTGGTTTTTGTACTATAATGAAATAATGAAAAGTAATTATGATAGGCCTAATAATGCAAAATAACAACAAAGTGAAATAGCGAAAGAACTAGTAATCAACAGTGAGAAACAAAGACCATAGTAATTTGATAAGGGCGGAATCGAAAGTTTTCTTAGAAGATAGTGTAGACCTACAATGAAGACGGGATAAAGACGTTAGGATCTAAGAAGAACATTCTGTACACTATAATCAGTTCTATGTTGCATCATTTTTGTTAAGTCAGAACTCAAATATCACAATAATATTGATTTGTATTATAAATTGCGCAACAAATAAAGCAAAGACGTATTAACTTCTAAACTTTTGGCTGCTAATTTTTAAAAGACTAATTTTCAGCCATGGTTGGCGTATCGAAAACGGCGAGTTTTCCGTCGGAATTGCGCGCTGTATAAATTAATTACTTATACTGAAATTTACTTACTTACTTGTGCTTCAGGTTTGGCAGATCGTCATACTGGGTCTACTGGCTGGGGCGACCATCGTGATGACTGTGGGAGGAAATCTGATCGTGATTCTGTCGTTTATCATCGAGCGAAACATCCGGCAGCCGACAAACTACTTCATTGCCTCTCTGGCCGTCAGCGACTTGCTCATAGGCGCCGTCTCCATGCCGTTCTACACGGTATAGGCTATCCATTGCCAGTATATACAGACAAAGCCCCAGAGTGGATTATGGTTAGAAGTTAAACCTTATCTTCATTTTCCAAATATAGCGCAGATCCTTTTAGAAATTGGCCACAGATTTAATCCATCTCTAAGCCGTCCGTTCTACACGGTATATCTACTGACTGGCCAGTACTGGCACCTTTGCGAGATGTACCTAACTACACATTATAAGATCAGTAAACCACAAAAAGCGACCAAAGATCTCAAACGTCCACGGACGAAAACATTGCATGCCACCTGGCGAATACACGGATGTAATGTAATGGGCCATCTAACGACCGGGCAGTACTGGCACCTCGGTGAGATGCTCTGTGACCTCTGGCTCTCACTGGACTACACCGTCTGCCATCAGTATACTACTATTACTACTACAATAATACAATAAAATTTAAAGTGAAAAAATGTTTATGGCACTTTACAGTCAACAGTGAAAAAGAGGAGCTGAGCAAATGAGCCTTACTCCCACTACTACTACAGATACTACTACAACTGGAACAACTATTACACCGTCTGCCTGTGTTCGATCTATACGGTCTTCTGCATTACGATCGATCGATTCTGCTCGGTCAAGATTCCCGCCAAATATCGCAACTGGCGCACCGAACGACGGGTAAGTAAATATTATTCGTGAACTACTTTCTCTGGGGTGTTATGGCTCCCCATAATCTCACTCCGCTCAAGCGTGATGATCTAAAAGTAGCTCGGGTCTGTGTACAACGCCCATTCTCAGGCAGAACATAGGCCTACCGTCGATTACAGCCAGAAAGATATGTACGTTTTAACAAAATCTACTGTGTATTATGCCTTCCGACACTCGCACTGTACGGGGAACTAGAACGAAAAGCATTTTTGTTCATAAGAAAAAATAGCACTGCGTGGCTGTGTTCTAGGTATTGGTGATGATCGGCATGACATGGCTCGTCCCAATCGTCGTGTTCTTTACGTCAATCATCGGCTGGCAATACTTCGTTGGTGAACGCACAGTCAAGGCTGGACAGTGCTACGTGCAGTATATGGACGACGCTATCTTCAACTGTCTTTTGCAGGTCAAACGATACCTTTCTCATTTCTAGTACACTGTGTCTCAGACAAAAACTCTGCAATATACTGTTTTAAATTTCTACTAACTTGATTAAGTTTGATGATTATTTTTTGTTGTCACAGTAATCTGATCCTCACCCTATCACCAACGATTACTTTTTATCTGATTTGCACATTGGCGTCGCATTGCAAAAATGTAGACAATAAAATTACCCTTGATAGTGTAAAAAAAACTTCATATAGGTCATGTTGTATGATTATCTTATCGTTAGGGCAAATTTGGCACATATATTAACCCTTTTATGCCTAAGGAAAGGGTCAAAACGACCCCCTCCTGCGCTTTTTATAGAATTATTTTTTTTGTCTTGCGCCGATACCACCAATATATTTTGTGTATCTGTTTACACACTACCTTACCCTTGACAGGTCAGGTTTTTTAAGTCTGGAATATATCGGATAATATCAACAAATTAGCTCCCTGGTATTGCTGTTAATGCTAAAAATTATAATTAACAACATTTTTTTCAGTTTTTATGTTTATTTGTTGTTTATCTGAATAGTTAATGCGTTTCTGCAATAAAAATACTTTAAAAATTTCAACTTCAGACAGGAGACAAAAAACGGTTAATTTTAACTTTGTGCCCTATATAAGTTAATGTTTTAATACTTACTTACTTATTTCCTTTTTTACAAAATAATTAGAGCAAATAGTTTTGGTGTCCTCTTCTAAAAAGTACTCAAGTGATACACAAAATGCTGCAAAATATCAAGCAAATTGAGACTATTGGTAAAGGGGGTCGAATCGACCCCTGTTAGGCTGGGAAGGTTGCCGAAAAAGCTTAGACATAGAAGGGTTAAGGACTCAAATATTGGAGAGGAGCATTTATAGGGCACGTTCGCTTTTTGACGTTCAACCAGCTAATAATGACGAAAGACTAAAATAGTGACTGTGTTCCCAAACAGCGGCGATTATGGGTGTTCAAAATTTCAATTTTGCCATTAACGTTTGGCAAAATTAGGAATTTTTCAGCGCCAAATTTTGCATTTTTTGATAAAAAATTTTCCGACGAGAAGAAGATTTTTTGACGTTTTACCGACAGCCAAAAATTTAAGGTAGACAATTGCTCCCACCTTTCCCCCTGTTTTCTTACAACGACGTCACTGGTCACAGACCTATTGGTCAGTCGCTGTCTGTAAACTCAAAGGAGAACGTTTTTTGTTTGTCATAGACTCAGAGCCATCGGGTATACGAATTAAAGTCTGTTTTCCACCAACGCAAGGCGCGCAGCAACGGACGCAACGCAAGCGAATAGACACCGCTTCTATCCTTGCGTCCAGGCCGCTGCGTCGTACTTGCGTCAGCTGCGTACGTCGCGTGCGTTGCGTTTGATGGAAATCCGGACTCAACTGCGCTACGTTCGTTTGCTGGCTGCAGGTCGGCTATTTCTGGACGACGCTGATAGTGATGTGCGTGCTGTACTCGGGTATCTACCGGGTGGCGCTCAACCTCCAGCGCAAATCGGAGGAAAAGCACCGCAAGATGGCGTCGCTGGTCATGGCCGCTGGCGGAGAGGTGGGCAAGTTGAGCGCGGGAGTGCTAGGAGGACAGGGTCGATGCTCGTACGCCGGTGATGACGAAGATGATGACTCAACGTCACGGACTGGTGGACCTCAGAAACCGATCACTACAAGCTCCAAGCGAAACCAACGACCTAAACAACTCACCGTGACCAGTACTATAATGCTTTGCTGCTTGTTGTAGTATTCACCGTGAAGTAGCTTTGCTGCTAGAGCAATTTTGATTGATTGAATTATTGATTAATTGATTGAGTAATACCGTGACCAGTACAACGGCTTTGTTATCTCCTGGACCCGCGGCGCGCAAAGTCTCACAGGTAAAACTATGAACCGTTTTTACGCGCGAAAGCAGCTAACTTTAGCGCGTCTTAGCCATCGCAATTCTGTCTGTCTGTCCGTCCGTCCCACGGGTGGATCACCAGGATCAGTCAAAAACGGTGCAAGCTAGGATCACCAAATCTTTAACGTTGGCTGCTTGGAAGACTCTAGTTTCAGGAACCGTAAAGCTTTTTCATAAATTCATAAATAATTTACCTCATACAGTAGATTTTACTTCTTTAACTTTTTTCAAGAGGACCATTAATAATGTTGATTACTCTGATTTTCTCAAGGTTTTTTGATTTTAATTTTATTATTCAGTACTGGTTGTTCATATTTGCTCTGTCTTATTATACCGTGCTACTTTTTGTTATATGGGCAGTTGTAAGTGCCGTTGCGGCCTTTCTGACCCTTGGAACACATGTTTTATTGTTCTGTTCTGTATTTTCTGACATTGTCCTGTTTTGTGTTTCCAAAATAAACTGATAATTTGAAGGGGGTAATTTCGAACGAGGGCGCTAAATGAAAGAGAGGTGGGCAAAATTTGCGGTTTTTGGCCAATAAATCGCTGTATCTCAATAACGGTGCGAGATAGAGTCTAGGTTACTATTAATCACTAATAGGAAGTCGTACACTGGCTCTCGATTGCCACCGAATTTAATGACCTTGGATGACCTTGAACGCTAAATAAAGGTTTTTTTATAGATTTTTTGGCGATTTCGGGCTGCGAGACGCATTTCAAGAGCGAATTGCGCCGAAACCATTTGAGATCGACAGGAACAAGCTGCATATAAAAATTTTCAGCATTAAACGTAGATTTCGACGGCCTTAGTCTTGATTCTTTAGGTTCAAATAAACCTGCGCACGAGGGCATCAAAGAAGGTACCCCCGTAAAAGTCGTTATTTTACCGTTGTTGGCCAGTAATTGCTGTAGGATTTCGCGCGTCTCAAATTTCTTGTTATTATAATTTCAAACGCACGGCATTTAGGCCTAAATAGACGAATTTTTAAATTCGGGTAACATTTATCGAACATGCCCCTTTTTCATAAAGCATTTCGATTAAATAATTTTCGCTTAATAGTAGTTGTTTGCGTAGTCCTACGAGAAAAAAATACTTAACATGACTGCATCACGGTACCGACACAACTTTTTATTTGAAGACATTATTTTGTTTCACGTGAAGAATAAATTATTGTTACCCTGTGTCCTGGCATTGCCCCCCTCAACTTCAATTTCTTAGCGCCGCCCACGAGTATATTACAATACACTTTTTGTTTTCTTTTCTGCATTAGATTTTTTTTTCGATACAGTTCAGCATTAAACAGCAAAGCATAAGTTACCGCGTCGATTATTTCTTGATCTTTGGTCTGGCAAAAAAATTATAATTCATCAACGGCATTGTGTGTTAAAAAGTAAACGGGGCAGAAATTTGCAATTTTTTGACAAACACTACAAATTGCCGACAAAATTCTGACAAACAGTTGCAAATTTTCGACGGAGGAGATGACGCGTGAGCAAAATTTTAGTTTTTGCTTTTTTATTTGGTTTTAAAATTGGACATTTTAGCCCCAAATTTTGCATTCTTGGACAAAAAAAATTCGACAAAAAAATTGTTTCGACAATTTTCCGATAGCCCAAAATTTAGGGCAAGGCAGCTGCCCCGGTTGCCCAATATTACTGAGTATTTTGATGTTGTACTGCGAAAGCAGGCGGACACTAGTAGCTGGGGCGGCGACTTATCTCCGTCGAGCATTCAACCGCCGCTGTCCTCCGCTAGCTTCATTTCACGGCACTACGACAGTGACGACAACAACAACAACAACGATTACTACTACTACTACAAACACAGCTGTCGTCGGCTAGCTTCAGTTCGTATGACAACCACGATGACGACCGTCCGAGCAGTCCGGTCTTTCCATCGGACTGCGATCCCGCAAGTACGTCCAGGTCCCCCAACCCGATCCAGACACCCAAGGACGATCGTCTGAGAGTAGGAGATAAAAAGACACAAATTTTACTGATATATAGACTAGTTGGAGTACAACATCAAAGATGTGGACTAACCGGACCAACAGCAGGTTTTCGTTATCATCCAGACATACAAGGGCGACCGTCTGGATGTGGGAAAGTCGAAAAGCAAGAAGAAGAAGCAGACTTCGTCGTCACGGGTCAACGGAGCACAGAACCCGTCGACGAAGAGGAAGAACTTTGCTGCGACCTTTGCCAACAAGCTGCAATCGTCACCCGGCGGCCGACGATTCCGCAAACTCTCAAAGGTAACAACGAGCACTCAAGTATTTCGGTAAAAGGCGGAATATTTAACTTTTCGTTCGTGTTTGCCAGACGCCGGCAACAATTTGCAGTTGCATGTTTTGGCCGAGAGAGTTCCCTGTTGCCAAGTCGCGTTTTGGCCAGGGAGTTTGACCCTGTTTTTCCCCTAAAAGTCACAGACTCCTATCTGATACAGCTTGTTATTGAACCCCGCAAAATGAAATCTAAATCTGTCAAACGGTTTAAGGAGGGTGCACGAATGCGACCGACGACAAACACATAGAACTTTTTACACGAGTCGACACAGGCAACGTATTTTATTAATCAAACACTTTTCATTCATGTAGGAAGTTCGTTATTCGCGCCTTTTCCACACTTAGTTGTAGTTAAACAGCCACCAGCATAACGCCACAACTCGCACACATCACGTTGAAATAAATCATTTTAGCGACATTTCAGTTTTTCAGCCTGCATGACATGTAACTTTGACCTAAACAAATAAACGAAAAATTTTAGTGCTTTACGAGGGTTAAGGGCGGTACATATATGCGACAAAATTACGATAAAACAATTTCGTTTACGGCTTACCGCAGAGCGAAACGTGCCGCTGCAAACTTGCACCCAAAAATTGAGTTGCATTTTATCGCAGAGTGTCGCATGTAAGTAAGTGAGTGAATAAGTAATTTATGTAGCGCTTTAACAGTGTAAATAACATCGATCGCGCAATCTCTGTGTTAGTAAAACGAGAATATAAAATTCAGACGGCGTCTGAGGATAGATAGAGAAAGTAGGCCGACTGCAATAAAACCAAATTGGTTTTTTTACAGTTGTTTTAACTTGTTATTTTACTTTTATTTTGTTTTATCACACTTGTGTGACCGTTGTAACAGGCATGTTTCATGTCGTTAAAGGCGCGTTTGGAACAAGGTAACTTTACTAAACTAAAATAAACACGGTTTAGTTTTTGACGAACTGACCAATGGGCAAGCAGGGCGAGCCTGTTGGTCATTGGTTGACGCGTACGTAAGCGTAGTCACGTATAACATTGATGCCGTTACACGGTGCGTACATTTCTGCGTTCCCATTGGTCAGCTCGTTAAAAACTAAACCGTATTGCAGACCATATTGTAAGACATTTTGCGACTCCAGAAAAATAATAAAACAGCTAGAGTTTTCTGAGAGGAGTCCAAAGCGAGGCACGTATTAGGAGGTCGGGAAAGGCCACCAGAAGCTTTGATATCGTACATTGGAACTTGGTATAAATTTTTACAGCAAACGTAAATTCACCTGACAATAGTGGTGATTACAAGTTTATTATATTTAACATTCAATTTCTTTAATTATTCTTGCAAGCAACTCAAACTCCCTCAGTCAAAATTTCTATAATTAAGGCTCCACTCCACAGATTTCTGTTTAGACTGCACGTTTTGGTTAGATTCAACGCCAGGAAATTATTTAACTCCCTGCGGGGGTTTACAATCTTCCCATTAAAATCTTGACAAAAAAGTAGCCAGAAGGTGTTGCGGTTGAAACCAAATAAGCCTATACATACGGTGAAGCCTATGTTATTCCTGCATCGCTTTGATTACTTTTAATTAATTTACAGTAAACTGTGACGTAATACGGCTTATTAAATCTTATTCTTTTCGCAAAAGCAACATAAATATCTGATTTTTTTACGTTTCGTAATTTTTGAAAAGTGGGCAAATCTGCGGCATCCATTAAACGTCCAAAAGCCAAAAGTGTTTCGGCTGCAGCAGCAGTGTGCCTTGCCCCTATAACTAATTTGTACCCCTCCCCAATTAGATCTGAGGCCCCCAAGTGAATAATTCTTCGTAACTCCCTGTTCAACGCCTAAAATAACAACGTATTGCAGGTGTTTACGGGTGGCTTTGGCTCTGGCATCGGCGGTGGCGAGGCAAACAATGCCATTGATACAGCAACAGCGTATTGTCAGAAAACGTCACTGCCAACCACGGCTGATCTCGACTCGAAACTCAACACGGACGACGCCAACTCTGACGGGAAATCACGTGATTTCGTCGTCGGCGACGATAACGTCATACCGTCGCCACGTGAGTCGTTTTTAAATACCATCTGTCGTCTCTTTGCGCCTAGTTTCGGCGAATGAATTATCTTCGACAAAACTGCAGGCAATAGTTTCATTCCTGATTTTGTCCGCTCGTCGACCCTAACTGTCTTCGTTGTAGCCAATGCTTTAGTCTGCAATAATTGTGACTAAGTAAATAAGTAGCCTAATTTGTGTAGCTGTAATAATCTCGAACACGTTCGATGTGCTAGGAGAACCAGAAGTAATAAATTATTAAATTTAATTTATAAAGCGCACAATGTCAGCGAGAAACTCACTGAATCTGAGGCGTAAAATGTTTTAAGAGGCAGCTAAGAAGTATGCGCTGCATTTGAGAAGATGTCCTCGGTTGGAGTGCTGAAAACAATTTTGTTTTGTTTGCCGATAATTTTACAGTTTGTCCTATGCATGGCAATGTGTCAGCCAGCCGGGTGATATCTGTCTGTTTGTCCGTTTTTTCGCAACGCGTGCTTTTGCCGTTTTTGTTTAGCACACATACCGTAAAAACTATTTAAAGCTATTTGCAATAAAGGTCAGCTTCAAATTTTGCATTTTTGGACAAAAATTTTCAGAAAGAACAAATTTTTAACAATTTTTGGACAGCTCAAAAGTTAAAACCGGACTCCCTTTGTCGTTTGTTTTTTTGTCGCTAAAGCTTATTGCGCTATTGTGAACTTATTGACGTTCCGCTGCATGACATTGTATAATAAGTAAGTAAGTAATAAATTAATTTCATATAGCGTACAGTAATTTCGGCGAGAAAGTCGCCGAATCGGAGGCGTGCATAAGCGTGTCTGTGAGTTTTCTTTGTATACTTACTTGTCTGTTTTTTTACCATTAGGCCTAATCTTTGATGAATAAAAGCTGCGAAAACATGTGACTGTGTGCAGAAGAGGCAGACGATGTGGTCGCATTGTCTGCTGGTGGCTTAGATCAACTTGATGTGGTGTTGTCAATGACCAGCATCAACCCGGCAGCTGACTGTGAACATTATCAGACTGCAGAGTTGGACTTAGAACAGCCTGCTGCCGCCGCCGATCCAGATGCACCACCGAGTCCTTCAATGTTCTGCGGCGGTCCTCCAACTGCTGGCGTGGTGGAGACTCGACGTCGACACTCGGCCAGTGTGAGCTGGATCCGACGTCAGTCCGCGTCCAGCGAGGTCCAGAATGACGTCACGGCGGAAGAAGACCCACCTTCTGCGTCCCCCATCTGGCAGCCACATTTGTCTGTTTTTTTCCCAGAGACCAATTCGAAAGTTTCAATCCAGTCAACAATTAGATCGTTTTTCATTAATTAAACTTCTTCACGTGTAACTCTAGAGTATTCGTTATTCGTTACACCAAGTTGTCCCCAATTTGGCAGCCACAGTTATCGGCTGCTACAGCCCGCTATGCCGGAAGTCGGCGACAGACCGTCGATGGTAGCGTGTACTTCCGGTTTCCGTTAAAAAGCAAGTAAGTAAGTAAATGAGTAAGTGAGTAAAACGTAAATTCATATAGCTCGAAACGTTAATACAACCTGATAAGCTACTGTAGCCCACTAGTGTATAAGACTTTGTTCAGTTTCATCTTGCTATTGCTGTTAACATTGATCGTTTATAAGTAAGTAAGTAAACAAATACATAAATTTGTATAGCGCACAATGTCAGCGGAAAAACTCGCCAAATCCGAGGCGTGGCGTACAGCGTCTACTTCCGGTTTCCGGCGGTGACTAACTGCACGTTAGCTGCAGCGCATCTACAGGAAGAGGACAGAAGACAGCAAGATGAAGAGAACAACGTGGATTTGACTGTACAGCCGACATCATCAAACCCGGTCGACACAGGGGACGCCATTGCCAGCAGAGTACAGCAGGAAATGATGATCGAAACCGTTCAACTTTCAAACCACGGCAGCGACAAAGACGAGCTGAATGTCAGTGCAACCACGACACCTCAACGACAAGGCAGCGGACGGCGTCAGGGCGGCGGTACTACCACGACTATCACAACAACTACGACAACAACAACAACTACTACTACTAGGCGTACTAGGCCTACTAGAACAACTACTACTAGTCGTCAGGGCGGGGGTACTAGGTCTTCGGGTCGACGTCGCTCGGGTCGCGGCTCCACCAAGGCAACCGGCGGCGGCACTCGACGTACTGGAGGGGGAAACCAAGGGCAGCGTCAAGGGAGGCAGGGCAAGGGCAAGTCGACGGCCCCGGTCACCAGCAAGACGGAGAACCGTGCAAGAAAAGCTCTTCGTACCATCACCATCATTCTGGGAGCGTTTGTTTTCTGCTGGACACCTTGGCACGTGTTATCACTGATCATCGGCTTCTGTCCGCTGCCCAACAGCTGCGGACTGGCCCTGCTCTACGATATCTCGTACTGGCTCTGCTATCTCAACAGTCCTATCAATCCGTTCTGCTATGCGTTCGCCAACCAGCAGTTTAAGAAGACTTTTCTGCGGATACTCAAGTGCGACTGGCATCGAACCTAAACCGATACCGGTGAACCTCTGAGAATGGTCTTTTACGACTACTATTAATTGTTTTAATGCGCGTATAGGGCGACGTAACTGAACTAAACTGAACTGACACTGCTTAGTTTTTGACAAATTGACCAATGGGCAAGCAAAGAGAGCCTATTAATCATTTGTTGACGCGTAGGCCTACGTGAGCATAGTCACGTAGGCTTCCGACGCCGTTAGACGGTGCCTACTGTAATGCATTACTGCTTGCCCGTTGGTTAGTTTGTCAAAAGCTAAACCATGTCAGTTCATTTCAGTTACGTCGCTCTGTGTACGCTTTAAGAATGATCTACGACTGCTACTAATAGCTTTACGCTATGTCGCTGCGTGGTCGTATATAAACAGCACGATAGAACTAGTCCACAGGGTGCGCCGAAAAGTGACACTCTTGCTATGATTTTTGAACTCCATTTTCGCGCATTTTCCCGCCGAGAGTCGACCGTTTTTTGCATGGCTCAAGCTGTGTTTACAACTGCAATAGACTGAAACAAAATTTCGTGTCGTTTAGTTAAGTTTAAATTTTAGTTAAGTTTCGTGTTTTTATTGCGCGGGTGGTCCTTAAAAGTCAAACTTTAGAAAACATTTGCTTTGACCCCTTATATATGTTTCTTTTAGGGAAAAAGTCAAATAAATTTTTACTAATAGTTGAGTTAAGTTGAGTCGCGTCGGCGTGGTAAATGTGAAATGGCCATAAGTATACAGTATAGGCCTACGCGAAATCCATGCATGCAATGTATGGAATATCTTTAACAGGCCTATCTTTAATAGTTAATTACTGCGTTATATCCGTCTTATTAATATTTATACAAGTTTCAGCGACTGAAAGCCTATAAGGCCAATAGCTTTCTTGTACAGTGCCGTGTTTGCGTAGAATCCGGGGCATAATCTGCCCCCTCTCCTTAGACAATATTTTCCCGGGCAAATAAAAATATACAACCGGAGTAACTTAATTAAAAAAGAAAAAAGAAAACCTTATACACAAATAGGCCTATTGCTGCGATTTGCAACTATTTGGTAGCGGGTAAAATTTTGTTCTATAGATGAGACTTAACAGGGGGAATCTGTCCAGGGATTTTGTCTAAAGGGAATTTTATCGGTTTCTTGTTTCCGCGTTTGTAACTTTGTAGCACGTGGCTTTTGGGAGATGACATCGCGTCAAATGATATGTAATTAATAAATGACATAACTATCTTTGCCAAGGTGAACGTAGTGAACATTGGAGGAGATTAAGAGATCGGTCGTTCTGTCTGTCGTTCCGTGTGTGTGTGCGTGCATGATGACTCATCATCATCTCTACATGTCATACACAACCGGCAGGAACGATGGCGCCCTCCTGTAAAAACTTCTACATTTTACAGTAGTAATGTTTAAATCACTTCACTTGGCGGAGATAGGCAGTGACGAGCGCCTTCTAGTTATCATATAATATTGTATAATTAGTCGACATTCGTGTTTTCGTGTGTTCGCATGTAAGAACTGTGTTCGTAACATTAATATTAGCGTCAACCAGTTAGAATTTCTACCCTTATTCAAAGTTAGGCATAGTCCTACGTTGTTGCAATAGGCCTAATATCGTGATGTAGGCTATACTATGTACCTGTCAAACGACGTTCTGTGTTCTCTTTCTGTGACAAAGCAAGAATATTACAGCATATAATGTATTCTGCATTTTCGTTTGTTTGATAAAATTGCACTGGATACAATCCCACAGCCGCCGAAAACAACCGAAACACGTCAGTATTCAGTCAATAAATAAATCAAATACAATACGCCGTTTATAGAAGCTCAGTCACCATTCAATTCACCCGCTCGCACAGACGGAGGCGCTGAAAATGACGGACATGAAAATGCAAGACATGTTTCAAGTGGCTGAATATATAGGCATAGATTAAGTAGACTTCGATTAAGCATTGTGCACCTGAAGCTAATTTTAAGTTGATGTTTTCGTAATATTTTATGCCTTTTAATATATTATACTCAATGCATACTAATACAACCCACCTTGCTGCTGTGACGTGTGTTCTGCCGTTGTTTTGAAAAGAATTGCACACTGCATTGTAATGTAATCTATTTTCAAACGATATAGCTTATTTTTTGTTTTCTAATTTCATGTCCGGCATTTTCAATCAACCCACACAAACAGTCAGTGGCGTCGTGGCAAAGACGGTAGGGAGACCCGGAATTTTGGGCTGTCGAAAAATTGTGGGAAAAAAATCTTCTTGCCATTTTCGGAAAATGTGTAAACAAATGTAAAATTGTAAGCAGCGAAAATTTTCTCTGTCGGAAATTTCCAGTGTCTGTCGGAAAATTGCAATTTTCTGTTCAGCCTACTTACTTTTAATCCACGACATCCACCGCAAACAAACTGCCATTGTAGGACTATAATTACGGAGCAATTAAAGGTGCGTACAGATCGACGTAATACCCCGTTTACACGATCGAGCAAACATCGAGCCAACGTCGAGCAAACATCGAGCAAATATGAAGCATGCATAAGGCATAGCCTACACGAAGCAAACATCAAGCAAACATCGAGCAGACATCGAGCAAACGTCGAGCAAACATCGAACTGGCTCGTTCAGCTAACATATAGCCAGTTCGTTGAGCCAGCTTGATCGTGTAAACGGGGTATAAACTGAACTAAACTGAACTGACACAGTTTAGCTGTTGACGAACTGACCAATGGGCAAGCAGCGCAAGTTCATTAATCATTGGCTGACGCGTACGTGAGCGTAGTCGCTTAGACACCTACGCCGTTAGATGGTGCCTACTGTAATGCATTACTGCTTGCCCATTGGTCAGTTCGTCAAAAACTAAACCCTGTCACTTCATTTCAGCTACCGCGCTCTGTACGCGTTTCATAGATGTAAAAAAAAACGTTTTTTTACGTTTTTTATTCTTGCCACGTTTTTACGTTTTTTAACGTTTTTTTTTATTTTCTCAACTTTTTAATATTTTTTAAAAAACGTTATCAAAATTTAGAAATTTTACCGAGAACGTCGAGAAGGGCTTTTAAAGCCAAACAAACAAATTAATAGGCTATAGTGGTGATAGTTTACTTACCTAGTCCAGTGATGCGTGGTCTTATGACTACACGGTTAAATTAAAATTGAATAAAATTTTATCTCTTTCTTTCGTTCTAGCTGTACTGCAATTACAGCATTCGGTTTTATGCAAGAAGTAGAACAAATTAAGGCTAACGTTTTTATCAACTTTTTTATTTTTGCCACGTTTTTTAACGTTTTTTTTACGCTTGTTAATTTTTTCTGTCACGTTTTTTACATCTATGACGCGCTTTAAGACTCATCCTAGCCATTGACTACTCCACTATAGCAATCCGGTCAGCAATCCAGATGTCCTTGTCCTAGCGACCAGCGTTGACAGCGACTACTAGTCACTCACTACACCTGGGGTCAGTTTGGCTGCCTAGCTTTGATTACTCGGCCACTTGTCTTCGTGCACGCTTAGGCCTACACCTGATTAATTGCCGGCCACTGTCAGTAATCGATCACCCGTATTAGGCCGAAAATTTCCTGTGCTTGCAGTTGCCGTCAGTCCCTGTAATCATCCGTTCCCCCAGAATTTTTAGTGGACCCATCAGTTTTGCAGTTTCTTTTGTTTGCTTTCAACGTTTTACCGAAACAAAACTTTTTGCAACATGGAATATATACAATGGCGTAGCCAGGATCTTGATAGAGAGGGGGAGGGCACAGCTCTTCTCCCCCAAAAATTGCGAAAATGTTTTGGTGCATTTTCGGCACTATTCTTTGGTCATTGAGTAGGAACCTTGAGAGCACGTACCCCGAGTGCCTCTCCTATGGCTACGGCAGCGGTAGAAATATAATTACGGATGTGTCCATTTTGGTTTTGGGTCACCACGGTACTGGGGCCGGCCGCGGGACCAGAATCTCTACTCTTCCCCCCCTCCGCGGGTATATTGAGACGGATTTGGTTCCAGCACGACACCAGATGACATTGGATGAGATGAAATGTTGACGTTGGCAGCTCGCTTCAACGTCAAATTTTCTCCGCCGCGTGAGACATGGCAGCACTCACTCGTAGCTGATTCCATGTCTGAGCTAACGACGTCCCGATGTGAAAACAGGGGCATCGCATCCAGACCAAAAACCTGGGGTGGACTCACACGGCGAGCGGCGAGACCATAGTCGAACAGCTTAAATGGTTTCTATTGTTCCTTGGGGACAAACTCAAACTTTAGAAATATTTGATGTTGCGAGAACGGTTGTGGCTAGAGCATATCTGATTTCAAATAATATTTATAGGCTTATCTTTATTGCTAAAATTCACCGCCCAAAACACCAGCTAAAGTGTCCCTCCACACGTAACGCAATGCCATCCAATAAAAAGTTTGGGGACAGAACTTCCAACCTGATCAGGCTGGGGGTGTCAAAGCTCGCCCCGAATTTGAAAATTTCTTAGTTTTCAGATGCGCAACAAAATCAGCAAATTTTCCCCATTCTCCGTATTTTGCAGACTTCGAAACCAGACGGACCCCCTCCAATCTCCATTTTCCCCTTTTACCCGTAAAAACTTACCGGATTTGCATCAATCTTAGAAACAACCTTTGGCAGTAGTGGGGTTGACATGTTCACCCCAGTCCACTGCCGTAGCCAGAAAGGGGAGCATTATGAGCACGTGCCCCCTAGGAACCTATCCAGTTACTTGAATTAGAGGCAAAATGCACCAAAAGTTCAAAACACTTCATTATAACACAAAAATCGAAAAAAATGCAGAAGAGGCACATTTCACCCTCAGACCTTCTCTCAGTGGGGCAGGTTTACCTCTCGTCATACCCTACCCCTTAAGTGCCCCCTACATCCAGATGCTGGCTACGTCAGTGCCAACGTCCACCTCTTGACGACGCAAACACTTGCGCCAGATTTTCAATAAAGCGCGTCATATCATGGTGTCATCATTACGTCATGCAGCAGCTGGCGCGCATGCGCGTCCATCATCAGCGCCGAATGACGTCAATATTAGAAGCACCTGATGACGTCACCACTCTCGGTCCGACGACGTCACACGTGATGACGTCACTCCAATACGTCACACAAGGTTGCGTTGCGACGACGTGGCGGATATTAGTCTATGCCCGGGGCAAGGCAACAGATTGTGCCCGTCGTCACCCCTCCCCCTTCAACAACTACAACAAAGCCAGTTTAATACAACAACTACGACAGTGTTAGACTGATACTAATACTACTACAAGTACAACTACTGGTAGAGAACTAGGCCCATGCGTATGACATAATTAATTTATTAGCTCATGCAACATTCTATTGCTGCTGCTGCCCCACTACATTTCCTTCTCTTACTACTAATACTACTACTCTGCGACGACAACGATGACTAGGCCTACTATACTATTAACCCATATTTGCCGGAGTTATTTTATGATTTACCGTAAAAGTAGGTGTCGTTTATGAGCCATTCAACTTTCTGCCGTAGGCCTACAGATTGTGCCCGTCGTCGTCGTCACCTTACGCTTCTTCCTTTCTCTCCCCTCCCTTTCCTTCGCCTCAAAGCCAGCTAGTCCCGGCATCCACCACATGTCCCCTTTAGTACCAACCAAGCACCCAGCTCCAGGCCTGGGCATCCGGGTCCAAATATGACGGCGCTCCGGGGCTTATAGCTTCGACCTGTCCGGACCTGACCACACGAATGGACGGCCGGAGCTGTTACGCAGAACTATTTCCGGAGTCGGCGGTCTGATATGACGTCACTCGATTATCATCTGATGATGTCACTCTTGGTCTGTCTGATGACTTTACACCTGAATGACGTCACAATCACAGCCATTCGACGGCGGCGGCCCAATGCTGTTACGCACACAGAACTATTTCCTGCCGGTCGGTATAAAAGAGACAGCGGCAACGTCGACAGTCGGTGGTCCAAGTCCATCATCCGGGTAATCGATCACGTGACCGAGAGTTCATGCCGCGCACTGCACGCTCTCGACGTAATTGATAATTCATCTTTCATGCGCGACTCTCCCCGCCCCACCCGCTGGTGGTCCGGCCGCCGACGAAAGCTAGTCCTGAACAGAGAGGACTCATTGAAATTGGAGTTGGTAGGTGCGGTTTTAAAGCCCGAATGGCCGAAAATCGATACCGAAAACCGAGAGTTGAAAATGCAGGTTATATGTTAAACTCACGTTCAGGCCTGTCCTTAGGGGGTGGCCCCGCGCCTCAAAGGGGCCGCGCGCTACTGCGGTGATCGCCAAAACGGGGAATGGATCGAACGATCAGTTTAACAAATTTTCAACGCCTCAAGTTCGCGTCCAAAAAATCATGCGGATCTGCGTCCGCGGACTGACGCGTCCGCAGTCCGCACATCTCTCCTGTGCGACCGATTATAGTTACTGCAGTGACGATGCGATGCAAGTCCGTCCACGTGTCTTGATCTAAAGCTTCCGTCAGTCCTGCTGCCCATTTCCCGTCCACAGACGACAGACGTTCCGCGCTAATGTCTCTCTGTCTGTCTGTCTATCTGACTGAATCTAACTCAACGTCACGATCACATTAACAAAGTCATCTTTAACCAGTGCCGTAGACTAGATGGGGGCAGAGGGAAATTGAAAATTCGATAGTTTCGCTTAGGAAACCTGATTAGTAAAGGTGTTGTGATTGATTTTGATGTCCAAAACGCTCCAAAAACTCATCTACGAGCACCATTATTTCTTTTTTCCCAGGTGATACAGTAAAACTGGGAGGGGAGAGTAGAGGGAAACAACAAAGAAAAAAAAGGGGAAGAAGGGTAGGCGTAGAAAAAAAGAAAGAGAAGAGAAAGAAAGGAAAGGCAAAGGAGCCCCCAATTCACATGGGCAGGGAGTTGCACATTTTTAACAGGGTGGTCAAAATTTCAATGAAATTTTTAATGTTTTAGGAAAAAATTGTCCAATTTTGCCCTCCCCCCGAGGCCCCGACGCCAAACACACAAATGGTAATTTCGTGCATTAAATTACGTTGCCTCGGTGTTAATACGAGTCTAGTTCACATAGCTGCATCGTTACCAGGAATTTTAAAAAAGCAAAACCCATCAGGCGCCATTAGCTAGCCAACCAGGGCCTGTGTACAATTGATGAGCTGCTGGCGCAGTTGTTTTACGGCCTTGTTATCCGAGTCTGACTAGCAGGCCTAGTGGATGCGCCCATCCATCCGATGAATTATTCCTTGATAATAGCGCGCAGCTTATAACGACCGACAGACACCAGTGGCGTAGACAAGGGGGGGGGTTCAGGGGGCCCAGCCCCCCAATCCTCCAGACAAAACACACGCATTAATCATTTAAACTGTACTAAATTTGACATTGTGGTCAGTTTATTCGCGGGGGGAATAATTAATGGTACTTGTCCGTTAATTCACCTGCACCCGAATTATTAACTGCTATTAATAGTTCAGCCTAAGGGTAGGGTTAAGGTTAGGGATAGGGTTAAAGTTGAGGTTAGGGTTAGGGTCAGTGTTAGCCTTAACAACAATAATTCGGGTGCGGGTGAATTAGCGGACAAGTACCAAAATTGTTGTCACCAGATCTCATCTTTTAAAGCTAAATTGCGCGATATTCGACCCCGCTGGTGGAGCGCACAGCGCTACCTCCGACCACCTTTTAAGGGGGTCATACTTCTAAGGGAAGAGAGGAGAGGAAAAAGGGGAAGACAACGGGAGGGGCAAACAAAAGGGGAGGAAAAGGAAGGGGAGGACGCAAAGTAAGTAGTCTGCATTTCTAGTGCGCCATTATGTCAAACAGAAATCCGAATCGTAGGCGCGGAAAGGGAAAGGAAAAAGCGGGGGAGACGAGGCCGCCGATTGAAATTTCTGGCTACACCACTGTCCAACGCCAGCATTCTGCCATAGGTCCGCGATGCCTAGGCCTATAAACCCCTTCCTACTCTATCATGCAAGACACTAATTGCCGACTTGTTTCTATATGCAAGCTGTCGTTGACGTTGTCGGATGTAGGCCTACTATTATACGACTGTGTTTTCGTCTACTCATAGACATGTCGAAGCACAGTCTGCAGGACTAAGCTAATAGCAGGGCTCGATGTAGGACGGCATGGACGGGTATGGTCAGTGGCTTCTATTCCCCTTCAAATCAGGAAACAAAATCGGGCGCAACTTCCCCCCCACTTTTGAACTTAAATTTCCCCCTTCATTTTGGGCTTTTTTCTTCCTCCAAGGGAAAGTTTTGTTAAGTTTGCTCAGTAAAAATGGGGGGATTTTTGATATACACCCTTAACAAAGCTTCCACCTATTTTTCACTATGCGCAAGCTGCGCCCACCGGGTATAGGGATAGAATCCACTGAGGATTGTATGTTACAAGCATTGATTTTCTCAGCTGAGAAAAGACATACTAAAACTTTAAGAACTGCCAATTATAATTGTGCATATGTATCAATAATGGCAGTTCTAATAATCTTCCCTGTTATCCTCCAGACAGTCATCAACCTCAAAATGCTGCCTATTGGATTTTTGAGCTATATGCTCAGTTGTCTTAATCCTGGGTACTACACGCAACACAGTAATGTGACAATTATTACTTATAATCAAAAACGAAAACTTCACTAACTAAAGCATTTACTGCTTATATAGTTTGCAATTAAAGCTTGATATGAACATATTATTTCAAATACCGTAACAATGCACAATGCTTTCGATATGTAAAGGCGCACACAGAGTGAAATAACTGAACTGAACTGACATGGTCTAGTTTTTGACGAAAAGACCAACACGCAAACAGTAGGCCTATATAGTTAGTAGCAAAGTGTATAGAAAAACTATTCTATATACACTTTGGTTAGTAGGCCTAAATTGCAACTTCTTCTTCTTGCACTGTCTGTTTTTTTGTCCGACCGTTAGGTCGAGTCTTTGACACAATGTGTCGTCTGTTGTCGTCTGTAACGCATGCATTGTGGCTTAACCGTACGTCGTAGGGGTCGGCTACGGTACTGTTGGATAGAGCGATGACGAGTTCATAATAGACTGTCAATAGTCACCATGCTGGGCTTCTTTAAACTCGCCACCTCAACTTGTAAGACACTGCACACTGGCCATCCACCTTACCTTACTGATCTTCTGCAGTATCATAAATCCTCAGTGTCCACGCGCTCTTCTACCAGTCAATTACTTGCAATTCCACGGCATAACTTATCCTTTGGTTTTCGTTCTTTTCGTGTCTCTGCACCGAAAATTTGCAACTCCTTAACTCCTTAAATTCGTCAATGTCAAACCTTGGCTACCTTCAGACGCCACTTAAAGACCCACTACTTTCAGTCAGCCTTTTCTGCCACCTAGCGTCCATCATCCTATGCGCCCTGATTCTTTCTGAGACTTTGGCGTTTTATAAATCACTTACTTACTTACTTATTTAACTATTGATGCCTCTGGCTGTTTGCCAAATTTGCAGGTTTTTCGAAGACTACCAATCGATCCAGGGTCCACACAGATCATCCGTTTTCGATGATTCTGCATGATCCTTTTGTGTACGTTGTGTACTGTGTACGTTTTCCAGCACCATTTATGTCTATTTTTACTATGTCGACCTTTCCAGGCTCAATCAAGTGAATATTGAACTAAAATGGATTTTCATATACAGTTATTAAATCAATTGCCTTGTGTAAGTATGTAAAAAAGTCATCTAGCAACTGGGTTCGAACTATAAGAAGTACGATACCTGCCCTGCCGAGTACGAACTTAACGATGTCAGCGACGTCTAGGAGCGGTGATTAAAGACATGATGTGAACATTGATTAAGCAAGCATTAGCCAAGAGGCAGATTCCTGTACCGCAGCGGCTGTTAATCGAGGTGATCCTAATCGCATGATTAACGATACCTCAATTTAGCCTACAGCAGCTATATCGTAAATCTATCCTACAGCTTAGGGTCTAACTCTTGCAGCAGCAATTAAGCTTATGCGAATTTCGATATCTATTTCAAGACCGAATCAACCAAATCCATCCTGCCGTTTATCACATGTAGGCCTATAGTCACAGTGAACTAAACGTCGTGTAGGGACTGGCAAAATATTCATTTAATATGTTGACACTGCATCATTCGCAGAAAACACAAAATTGATCGATACACGATATATTCAATCAAAACACATAAGCCACTACCACAAACACATCATCAGTATTCATATCAATCAGTCACATCACAATTATATAGACAGACAGGTGGATATTTACAGAATAACTCAGTAGGCTAAGCCTTCAGATCGTCTGGAAAAGTCACGATAGGACACTTCGTCCTTACTGTAAGCACCATAGCTAGAAAACTGGTTAGAAATAAACTACATGTAGATTTTATAAACCTTCATAGTGTATAGTGTATATTTCATAGTGTATATTTTAGTTTTTTTGTATTTGTTGTGCAATTTATGATACAGATGAACTTTAATTTCGTATTTGAATCTAAATTTTTAAATTAAGCCCAAAACAACGCAAGCGGCACGATGACGATTGATAGCACTATAAAGAAAGTCTGCTGTAGCGTTATTGTTACGGGACTAAAAGTAACAAAAGCCCAGCTGTCGCTAAGATGGTCGACCGTACTGCCTGGGAATTTGTGTGGCACTATGGCTGTTTGCATGGTGGGAAAAGGAAGGATCCGAAAGAGATGGATTAAATAGGGCACTGGTGGATATGTAGTCTTTGTTAATAGTAACCATTCCGCTGATACAGTTTTGCCACAATGCACCACAAAAAATTTGGGGTTGGGGTAGGCACCCCTATTTTAGAAGAACAGGTCGCCGTAGGGGGTCGGCAGTGGCATGGTTAGATAAGGCGTCGTGAAGTTCCTATAGCTTGTCAATAGGAATCACGCCACAATGCAAGTATTTGGGGATGCAGACAGTACCCCCATTTGGGACGAATGAGGGCTGTAGAGGATTCAAATCGGTACCACAGGGTAGCAGGCAGACTAACATATATTCGCTTGTTCAAACAGTTTTTGGCAAGACGTACCATTTAGCCACAATACATGTGCGACAGACAACAGGCCAATAATTACTACTCCGCATGTGACGGTATCCTAGTAGATCTTCATGTACAGAGATTTTGTGGCATTGTGTCCAAAAATTCGACTTGACTTAATGCATGCAGCCGTTCTAGAGGCGGCACTCTGCATCTTGCTCGTAGGTCTGTCTGTCCGTCTGTCTGTCATGTACGTGCATCTAGGCTAACTCGAAAACAAAAAGGCGTAGAGAAACCAGAACAAAATTGGCACAAGTATCTTGCAGACATGGTGTGCAGCAGTTCTGCTTCAACGTTAAGTCACATACAAAGCAACCAAACCAAACTGATCTCAGTTCAGTTCAATTGTATCTACAGGGTGGACCAAAAACCTAGCACTTTACATTTGTCCACCAATTATTGATCGATTTTCAAAATTCTTTCACTGGCACACTCTGCAGACAGTTTGCAATAACGTACTTATTACATATCCCACCACAACATAAATGCGGCTCTACTCTACGTTGTGAAATATCAATCAAATATGCATTGATAAGGATAATAACAAAGAAAAATTTTGGTAAAATTGAAAAAAACACTTTAGACCAACAGTGCAGTGAATGGTCTGTATGACACTAAACTTTGTGGGTCTAACACAGTCCAGTGTCGTACAGATCATTCATTGCAATGTTGGTCTGAAGTGTTTTTTTTCATTTACCTAAATTTTTGTTATTATTGTTAGTTTTTGCTTACATTCATATTTCACAAGATAGTGTGGAGACACATTAATCGCATAATGGGTCATATAATAATCATAGTATTGCAAATTGTCTGCAGAGTGTTCCAGTGAAAGAATTTTGAAAATCGGTCAACAATTGGCAAAGATGCGGAGAAAAGTGAAGTAAATCGTTTTTATGGCCCACAGAGTAAAACGCATACGAAGCAACACAATACAACGTTGTGAACTGAAATGAAGAAGACAAAAGCGCCTACAAATGCTCAGCAACATCACAAAAAGCAAAGACATCAGGACCTCAAAAAGAAGCGCAGAAGACAGGAGATTGTCATAAACCTGTCACTCGAAAGAAAACCAAAACAAGATGAGAAAACTGAAATGCTGGTTCAGCTGCGATACACGGACCATACAAAGCGAATGAAATTAAACGAAACTGACTGCAATAATATGCCGTTTAAGTTAAGTTCATTTTGTGAATTGCATGAAGCGAGTTCAGTTCCCTTTTTTCGCTCTGCATGCGCCTTTAGCCTGTCTTCAGTATATAAGCAAGGGTCAAATAATCAGATGGCGATATACGACTGATAGCATACCTTAATTCATGATATAAAGCGCCGTTAAAATAAGCACAATTATCAAAAAGCAGCAGCGTCGTGGGTTAAAAAGTCAGGGCAAGATGGGGAAAAAGTCGTAATTATGCAACAAATAGCTGTAAATCTCCAAACAGACGAAATATTATGGGTTGAATGTTCAAAATTCAACAACGTTGCCCACAAATTCCCTTGAGTTAGGTGACCTTCGGACCTTAGTTTCATATTTTTGCCAAAAAAATTTCCAACAGACTGATATTTAGCAAGAAGGGGAAACTGGTAGTTGCCTTCCATCCCTGTTGGGTAAGTAAATCGAGTACCAGCCTGTCAGCTTAAAGCAGGCTGCATTCACCTGCACTGGGTGGCAGATAATACTGTGCGATCCCATATGGCAGATGATGCTCCATACAGAGCACTAAACACTACCTTTCACCTTTTAGCCCTTTCCCCCTCCCTACCACGACACCACTCGTCAGAAGCGAAGGAACGGCTATAGTAGATCAGAGCCAGGCGGACAGTTAACTTCTAGCTCGATGGTCCAGAGTTTTCGGAACGCTTTGCGCATGGCCGCAACGAAACTGCGCACGGAACTGCGAGTTTCCAGCGTGAACGTCCACTGCAGCTGGCTTGAGTTGTCCTTCGTGTCTTCAAAGTCGATCGTTATCTGCCACGGATACGTCGACCTCACGTTCTGAAACACATGTACAGTACAGAATAAGGCCCAGTTTCCAACAGTTTCCATCCAATGTGTAACGATTAGCATGTTGACTTTGCGAATGCGAGGTTGCTGGTTCGATTCCTAACTGGGTTGCTAACAAGTGCATGGATACTACTTGGATCGGTGACTCTCGGCAGACAGGTAACCCATATCAGTATATAACCAAAACAAAAGTCAACTCAGCCTTCCATCCCTTTGGGATAGGTAAATCGAGTACCAACCTGTCTGGCATTCACCTGTGTCGGGTGGCAGGTAACACTGTGTGATCCCACATGGAAGGTGATGCTCCATAACTCTGAGATGGATTTCCTATGAAGAGCTATACCATATAACCAATAACCAGCTACAAAATACAATGCTGCAATTTCCATTTCAAGAAGAGGAATTCTGACAATAATAAAAAATGCCTCGGGAATATGGGATTGGAATCTTCTCATCTTCTTGTCATACACGACTGCAACAACAAACCGTTGCATGCCATATGTTGCTGCATTTGCCACCACTGCTACATGGTGGTTCAAAAAGCAATGAAAATCAATGTATTACACTGATTTTTTTTCAATTCATAAGCGAATAAAACCCAATGACTCGTTATTGTGTTGCACGTACATTGTTTTTTGTTTAAGCGACAGCCTATGGTACCCTAAGAGTTTCAAATAACTAATTCAAATCATGCTATAAATAAATCATCTCCAATTTTCTTCAATACCAAAAGAATACAAACCACTTGTGCAACTTTCCAAAAGGTTTCCTTTTCGAGAATTTTGCACGGAACATTAGGAGCTGAAGAATCGCCGTTGATCACACTGTTTTCCGCCAAAAGACAAATATGAGTGAATGTCACGAGAATGCCGATAACTCCATTGTGCCAACCTCAGAACACAACGCAACACACAAACAGTGCAGTAGCAGCCAATAGTAATAGTTAGGGCCCAGTTTTCCAAGGGCCACGGAATTTCGAGCCGAGCTGTAGAATTTGCCCTTTTCTGCAAAATTTTGATGATGCTGCAAAATTTCGCGGAATTTTGCAAAAGTTTAGAAATGAACGATAATCAGTGCGATCGTCATCTTGAGAGCATAATTAAACTAACAACTATATCAAGGCAAAAAATCAAACCAAACTGCTTAAAACTGTGTCCCTACTGATAATTACCATCATAGGCCTAATACGACACAGTGGAAATAAACACAATGCAACTAATTGACAAATTGCACTTTTGAGAAGAAAAAAGATCGATAATTTTCTTTGTATGTTGCTAGCATAACTGAGCACCATGCCAGCCTCCAAAAAGGTAAGTTTTTTTAACAGAATAGAGCTTAATTTACGCACAAATGAAAGGCCACGGTAAGCCGCAGAATTTGGACAATTTTGCCGTGGTGAGCTGCGGAATTTTTTGAACTGGCCCACGGAACTTGTCAAAATTTTCTGCCGAAAACTGTGGGCCCTAGTAAGAGTGAAGTATGACGTAAACTTAATGGTGATGTCATCATGACACTGCCAATGCAGAGTTGACCCGATCCATTTGATGAATGTAGCACGCGTGCGAATCGGCCACCGACCTTTGGAGTGACCAAGTCAATCGGCTTGAGCCAGAGAAGCGAGTAAACTGGCAGCTAGACCTATAAAATACTACATTCCCCATCGTCATTTATTACTACTCAGCCTGAGAGCCGATACTCATTTTACCATCCCACGGAGGGTAGAAGGCTGAGTCAACCTGGCTGGCTGGCTTTGCACCGAGATGGTTTACCTGCCCGCAGACAGAAACCCACCCGAGTACTAACCGGACCCGGCGTAGAGCAACGTCGTTGATTTGACAAAATGTGTTACCGCTACGCCACGCCACCAACCAAACATACTTGAGAAAAGCTCTCAAGATGCATACAGAGCTCACCACATGCCCAACAACAGACATGTTCTACAATTACACTACAAGCGTATACCACTCCAGACACAAGTGCTCTAACATAATCATAGTGGCTTAATGTTCAGAGGCGATGGCGTTAATACGTCGTCAATACTGGCTGGCTGAATGGTGGAGGTGCCAAGAGCGTCAAGTGGGATGGAAATGGAAACAAACGAGAATTTTTATGACACTTTTGTGCTTTTTCACCCCGATATGATTTTCAGTAAAAGGATTGGGACATTCATCTTAAATTCCTAGCTACCTTGGCCACACAACAGGACATATCACGTTAGCTTAACTGTAAAAATAAAAAAAAACAACAAAGACTAAATCTGAATACAGATACTACAACTTAATTATCACAAAAACAACAAAAGTGACCTTCTGTATTGTCTAGGTCAGAGAGAATAATAGCATCATTAAAAACTGATTAAAGACAAAAAAATGACTGTTGGAAAAAGCAAAATTAAGTAATAAAGCTGTAGATGAATTCTTACAGGTCGCGTTGTTCTGAACGCGACTGTAGCCAGCGCTGACGACATAGCAGAGTAGCTTGCATGGAGGTCGGACATCATGTGAAAACTCAGCATGAAGCTGTTCCACGGTCGACTTTACACAGTCTGCAACCTCCGCGCTACTAGTCGTTGTAATCGGAAAGAAATGCATGTCAATTATGCCTAAAAAACACAACACTGTGGTATCAAATGTTATATGGTAAAACAGCAGACAACAATGCATTTCAACTCAAAATAAATTTTCAGCTGTACTTATGTTAAAATGGTTTTTTTTCAGCCAATCATTTAATAGTGTCCCTGAACGCAGGCACACCTTAAGCATAGATTTTGACAATTAAATCCACTGATCTTAAAGATCCTGAAGGATCACAGCCAACTAATTAATAGTGATAAATCTATAACTTCTTGCTGGATTCCAGCCACATGGGTATCCGAGGAAACGATGATGCTGACATCGCTGCTAAGGCAGGACTGGATGTCACCATCTCCAACATGAGATTTCCAGTTAGTGATTTGTTAACTTGTGTCAACCAGTTGTGTGTTAAAAAATGGCAACAACTGTGGAACCAGTGTACATCAAATAAACTTTACAGTGTGCAACCGGTCGTTGGTCGCAGTGTCAGTTCGTCACTGGGCCGATACAACTCAGTCTTCATCAAACGTCTTCGAATTGGTCATACAAGACTTACAAACTCTTATCTCCTAAAGAGAGAGAGTCAACCGGTATGTCAAGTTTGCCATTCTTCGCTCACAGTTAAGCACTTTTTGGTAGACTGCACCCGTTACAGTGCAGCACGTCAGAGATATTTTGGAGTGAACACACTCAAGGACGTTTTTGAAAATGTTGCATCTCACAACATCATTGCTTATGTTAAAGATATCGGCTTTTACAATCGTATATACCAATGTTGTTTTAACATTAGCTTAATAGCCTTGATCTTAAAAAGTATTTTAACTTTGCTTTTAATACATATATTAAATGCTTTTAATTAATTTTAACCATGTATGGCACTGAATGGCCTATTTTGTGCTGATGTGCCGTTAAGAAACTACTCACTCACCCTGATAATTATGAAAAAAACTGTTATGCAAACTTATAATTCCGCTAAATAAAGCACATTTTAGTTCACAAGAATTTGAGAAAAAGTTTTCTGCAGACAACAACTCTGTACAGTTACGTAATCATCTGCATATAACATGTTAGTGCACTGATACAAATTACGTAAGGTGGAAAATAAATGCATCTCAACAAATTTTATCCTCTCTACCACTATGCCAAAAAATAGCTCACATAGTGAAAAGGTGACGAGGTTTGGATGAAAACAATTCTGCACAGTTTTTGAGCTACCGGGTACAGTATATGTTACAAAGATACAAGGAATCAAATTACAACAGGATCCTGGACCCCAAATTAATACATCAATTACTAAAGTACTATAGATATCTTTATTTTGCCTCAAGGGCAGCCACAAACACAATTAAAACTGTAACAAGACAAGCACACACACACAAAGAGAAACAGATTTTAAAAAAAAATAAAAGAACTGTAAAATGCAACCAAACACACAGACACACACACACCTAGGCCTACACATAGTCCTAAGCTAAAAAATAGAGTTCTGAACATGCATTAAAAGCAGATTAGAAAATCGACCATCACACAATAACCGCTCAATAAATGCACAATGTCTTCTCTCAGTCAATTGTTTTATCCCATCAAGCTTCACACAAACTCTTAAGCAATCCAGACTGCTACGATCACATGTACCAAATATCTTGTACAAAGCCCTGTTTATACAACTCTCAAAGACAGATAAGCAGATGCACCCCAGACAATCTTACTACAATGCACAGAACGTTTTTCAGTCTGTCATACCCTATGGTGCCTTCTGTATTGCACAGTTGAGGATCCCGACCACGGCGTTTGAGTCCTTGGGCCTTAGGTACGTGTGCCCCTGCCTTCCTTGCTCCCCCACCCCTCATCACAGGCAGTCTGATGGGGAAGATGAGTTGTCGGGTAACAAAGTGGACCCGCCACATAGCGCGGAAACTTTGCTATTCTTTACAATGATCGGATATAAACAATACAACAAAAGAGCAAACCCGTAAGGTCTTCCATGAAGCGTTTTGTCCGAGCAGCGCTGCCGATCAGAAGGCAAAATTTCCCGGAACTTTCGGCTGTCGGAAAAGTCAGGGTGACTGTTTGAGCTCTGTAGCCATGTTCAATGTGCAGCGGAGTTGTCACGGGCTGACGGTGACTCACTGTTAAACACTGCTTGAACTTCTCACTGGAAAAATACACCATAAAGCCAAGTAAAATCCTTCACAAGCCACAGAGTTCATAGGGTGGTGCTGATCTTCATTTCATCGGCCGTCAGCCAGACACCAGCTTACACTGCGAGACCACGGTGTTGTATGGTGTGCCTATTTATGCCCCAGCTGTTGCTGGTACTCATTGTGCCAGTCCGTACAGGGTTGGCCAGGCTGAGTTCAGCTGGTTACATACCGAGATAGTTCACCCGTTTGCCGACAGTCAACCATCCAAAGCACCAAAGTACTAACCGGGCTGGGGTAAATCATAATTCAAACACAATGCGTTAAGCTAAAAAAAGATAAAGATGAAGGTGGTAGAAACCTTTCACAGAGCTACAAAGTGTCACCTGCCATATGGAATCACACACTGTTAGCTGCCACCAGACATAGGTGAACGTGCCCTGCCTTCACCCCAGCCAGACAGACTCGTAGTCTATTTAGGTCCCGTTTTCCCATGCACATTTGATGGCCGATCAAACTGATCTCTGATCAACTTTGGGACTTGACCGGAGACCGTTTTTCCATCGCCAATTAGCGACTGATCGTCCATCAAATCTCCCATCAAGTTGATGGCCGAACATTGGCGGATCAAGTCAGATAATTGACGACCTAAAACACAACCTGCACAGAAACTACTCGTACGAGTGAAATTTACAAGTAACCCGTACTCGTATGTATGTGAATTGTGAACGGCCGACATTGAAATACACGCAAACTCGTGTTTGCTGGAACTTGTATACGGGAACCCGTACAGTGTCTGACTCGTACTCGTGTTTATGTGAACGCAGCCTAATGCAGGTTTACCTCAAAAATGGGCTGTTAAAACTGGCATGTACATGTGTATCACTGCAAAAAATGGCAGTGATTCATTTTATCTTGATATCGATATAACTGTTAATGCATATAAAGGGCACCTTGTGCACTGATCGTAATTCGTAATTCTTGCGAGGTACAGTGAAGACGTGGAAAGAATCAGCAGGCAAACCATAGCTTCACTGCGATCACTGATTTCCCGTACAGCTGATGACTGCAAACATAAACGTACATGTATCAGATCATTAGTAACTAAGTGACTGGACTCGGACTCACAATTGACAAGTTGTGAGTTCAAATCTCCAGTTACGCCATCAAAAAGTTAAAACTCGACTTTAACTTTTAATGGTAATCCATCTAAGAGCTATACGGGATCATGCAGTGTTACCCACCACCTGCATAAGGATAAAAGGCTGAGTTGGCCTTCGTGCTGGTAATATGACTTGTATACCAAGATGGTTTCACTGGCTACAGACATCCAGGTAGTTACCACTTGATAGCAAGTATTTTAGCAACATGACTGAATGAAACCCATGAGTTCTTGATCACAAATCACATATCCTAACGATTATGCCACCAATCGACCAAAATCGACAAAAAGAAAAAAAGTCTTCACCTTAAGCAGCAGCAGCAGCTGTTCGTCGCTGTCAGTGAATACATTGAGATCAATAAGCAGATGCAGCTGTTGGTCAAACCGTGTGAAGTCGTTGAACCACACCGTAAACTTGCCCAAACATTCCGACGTGCTGTCGACGTCTGCATCCGACTTACCGTGTCTACCTGCCACCTCGGGTACTGGGGCTGTGACCTTCTCTCTGTGCCTGCAAGATTAAGCCAATATTAGCACAACCTTCAGCCAGATCTAAGTTTACACTGCGATACCAAAATATGCTGTGGCTTTTTATGTCCCAGCTTTCACCGGCACTCACTGCAACTACCAAAGGAGAGATGATCAAGGGGTTTCATTTACAAAACATCGTAAAATGGTGACCGAAGTGGCTGGTTACCTACCGAGGTATGGTACGTGGTGCATCCACTTCTACACGGTGTTTCATAAGAAGGGACCCCTTTGCTTTTTCTCATAATTCACTCAAATGATGATCAATTTACACAAAAATTTTACAAGCTGTAGCTAAAGAAAGACTAATTCAAAATATTTAAACCAAATATGGCAGTTGATTAAATATTCTTCGCTAGTCGTGACGTAATGCTGACGTCATAATGTGTCGTGAGTACAAGCTTGCTTGTCTCAACTAGTGCTGTCAGTTGCTACCCTGCTTCGATGGTGAACTTAATCTGGTTCGCTTATGAAAGATTTTTATCGTGTCAGCACTGAGCAACATAGAAACATGAAATCGGGCGTCTTGTGATTCAAAAACTCAACCATTTTGCAAGCTTGGTGTGCTAGTGCACTCTCTTGCCTGAACATGTGAAAGTCCAGCTATCCCCACAGACATGTAAATGCGATTGCTTTGCACATTTTTTGTGTCTGCAACTGTAATACTTCAAAAATTTGTCATCAACGAAGCAGATTTTTCACCATCAGAGCAGGGTAGCAACTGACAGCACCAGTTGAGACTAGCAGGCTTGTACCCGTGACGTAATATGAGGTCAGCGTTACGTCACGCTTAGCAAAAACTATTTAATCAACTGCGATATTTTGTTAAAATATTTCGAATTTGCATTTCTTCAGCTAAAACTGGTGAAAATTTCATGTAAATTGATCATCAATTGAATGAATTATGAAAGAAAGAAAAAGGGTCCCTTTTTATGAAACACCGTGCATACAGTCACTGACCCAAGTAATAACCAAGTAATAACCGAGCCGAGCCTGGCATCAAACAACGTTAATGCTTTGACGTTTCTTCTTCATGACCATTCTTCTTCTTCTTCTTATGGTGATGACCACGGGAATGAAAATTAATGACAAAATTGGTAACGGGAGTAAGAAGAAATAGGAAACAACCTGCATGGGAATGGAAATGGCCCTTATTCCCATCGAAATAAATTCCCATCGGCGGATGCCGTGTCTGGCTTATGTTCGGGCCAGAAAGACAGATACTGTTTTTCATCAAAGTCAAATACCATTCAGCACATAGCCTGTGATATATTTTCTGCAGTTTGAGATGTTCAGTAATGATGACTGTCGTGACAATTTTTAGATTCAGCGACAAGCAGAGCATGCTCATCACAGTATGACATTGTGTGTTAGGCTTCAGTCTTCGATAGACCAAAAAGTATTTATGCCACAAGGATGGAAGGATTGTTTGGGAATGGAAATGAGAAGGAATGGAAATGTTAAAAAAGCCATTTCCAGTCATCTCTACTTTGATGTGACTGACGACGTTATTAACTAAGCCAGACCACCACGTAACTGCAATTTTAATGATACAATGCAATGACACAATACAATTGACATAAAAAGTAAAAATAATTTTTTTAATGCATTTATTACTTAAGACAAAAACAACAACTCGTCACACATAGACACCCCAAAAAAAATCACAGAAAAGAAAGAACATGTATACATTTGTGCCGAAAACCACTTGCATGAAAGGAAAAAATCCAGCAGAAATTTCCCAACCGACAACTAGAAGTTACATACGTGAAGTGCTTGATTGGAGTGGACTCAGTTCGCAATGATTTGCCTGATCCGGACGAGTCCAAAGTTTTGCCGGGACCCGGTTCCAACGGCACTTCGAGTATCACTTCACTCTCGCAGACTGGACAGAATGGAACCTCCACCAGTGTTTCTAAGTCATCAGATACAGAGACGCCAGTTATACCCCGTTTACAAGAAGAAGTATACATGAAACACATATAGTCAATATACACCGTTATCAAGCCAGCTCTATGAGTGCACGACATGTGCTGGCACTGAGTGTGCTTCATGTATGCTTCCTCATGTAAACGGGACATTAGTAATAGTAACGATGAGCAACAATGTCTGTGCTCTTTGCTATTCTTGCCTTGACTTTTCATACTCTGGGAGCTTGGTGGGGATGGCTGATAGAAAACATAGTGGTCTAAGCCTACAGGACGACATTGGCTGCAACACCCCGCATTAAAATTTGGAAGTTTGTGATGCTGTCATCATGGCAATGTGCTGTCAGCGTGAGAATTCATTTGATGAATGTAGCACGAGTGAGCGAGTGAGTAGGGTTTAACGTCCCACCCGACACAGTATAGGTCATTTCGGGGATGGCCTTAGCAGGTAAAATTGCACATACACATAATAACGAAACAAAAAGTTTAACCTGTACAGAAAGTTTAACCTTTATAAAACATGAAACACAAAAAAACGACAGACTGACGGGCAACTGCCAACCTTTGAACCGAGCCAATCAACTTGAGCCACAGATCCACCGAAACTACTGCTCAGCAGAAAAACTGATACTTGTACCATCCCATGAAGTGGGTGGCCTTGGCTATCTTGGGTGGCCGGTCATAAATCAATTGAGTTTACCTGCTTGCCGACAGTCACGCATCCAAGTACTAGCCAAACCCGCTGTAGAGGAACTTTGTTGATCTGAATCGGTGCAGAGTTCCAACGAATGAATGAATGAAACAAAGAATGAATAAATGAATCAATAAATAAAAAAATATAGTGAGTAAAAGACCATATGCACGTACTATTTTAGAATGTAATGTAAAGTATAACTGCTTGCGCGTACAACAGACCAGACAAAGAAATTAATCACAACCTTTCTTGTAACCCTCTGGTACATCTGTCGCACCCAGAGTTGATTTGATCTTCATCTGGACCTCTTCTTCACCAAATTTCTCGCCACACTTCATACACTATGAACACACGCCAAGACATCTTCAGCTAAAATGAGTAAGTAAGTGTGTAGGGTTGAACATCCCGCCCAACACAGTATAAGTCATTTCAGGAATGGCCTTTCCAGACAATACATGTACATATAATAATGGAACAAAAAGTTTAACCTTTACACAAAACCTCCATATGTAACCTAAAACACATGAAAACAACCTAAGCCTAAAATTGTTAGAACTCGTCATTATATTTGTGCATATGTAAAAGTAATGGCAGTTCTAATAATATTCCCTCTTATCCTCCAGACAGTCATCAATCTCAGAATGCTGTCAATTGGAGGATAGGGGGAGATAACAATTAACACAACCTAACTCGACAACCACAGGTCACATACTAAACACAAAACAAACACAATGGATAAGTTATAAAAATTATAGCAATCACAATTCATAATTCACAGATGTAGAAAACACATCTAACATAGCATAACTTAACTTATCAGCCAATTTTCCGGCAAAAACATTACAATTAACATAAATTAAAATAACAGCCATAGTTTACACATTATGGATATGCAACCCATCAGCTAAAACAAAACAGAACAGTGCTGGTCTATATCTACTAAAGCAAATTATCGAAATACTACTATCAATGTACTGCTCGGTCCACTACCAAAGGTTACATGTAGTCCAGTCCAGAAAATAATAAAAAATGACTATGTGAACAGGTAAGTTTTTAGTTGCTGACTCTATCTAAGTGGCCTGCAATCTTTTGCTCAAAGTTACACTATAACAATGATTTTTTTATGTGCAACAGCAGGTACTGCTGTAGCACGTCTTAGCCACCACAAGTCTGTCTGTCCATCAGTCTGTCCATTCGTCTGTCGGTCAGTCCGTCTGTCTGTCACACGAGTGGATCAGTCAAAAAAAATACAAGCTAGGATCACCAAATCTTCACCGTTGGCTGCCTGAAGACTTTAGTTTCAGGAACTGTAAAGCTTTTTGATAAATTCGAAGGGTGTCACTCCAAACGAGGGCGCTAAATGGAAGGGGGGGGGAAAAATTTGCAACTTTCAGCCGATACGGCATTGGCTGTGCGAGACAGGTGGCACCCTCTGGTGAGTAAAACATAATAGATAATTTGCCGCCGGTCGTCTGGCGTCCTCTGGCGACTGATTTTGTTTTACTGGGCTTTCAAAGTTCAAACATGCACCGCTGTTGCACGTTTGCCTTTGCGTTAGCAGGGCTTTTTACGCATGAAAGCAGCTATGCTTTCAGCGCGTCTTAGCTATCGCAATTCTGTCCATCTGTCTGTCTGTCTGTCCATCTGTCTGTCACACGGGTGGATCAGGCAAAAACGGTCCAAGCTAGGATCTCCATCGGCTGCCTGGAAGACTCTAGTTTCAGGAACCGTACAGCTTTTTC